>JACCDY010007734.1_pt1 | contig 24014 bp, 24 predicted proteins | sample 7446391 | NCBI WGS metagenome assembly JACCDY01 (sample SAMN15323451, study PRJNA562643) | freshwater metagenome | isolation source: river surface water | place: USA:Blue River Watershed | collected 2017-08-18 | reverse complement strand
GAATTACCGCCACACGTTCTTGATAGAGGGCATTGGGAAGCAGTTTGCTAAACGCCTTATTCGCGTTAATAATGCAAGCAAAAATAGATCGCTTGGCAAAGGGTGTGAAAGGCGTGAAGGCCGTTCGAGGTAACTCAGTGTGTTGCTGCGTAAAGCGATGAATTTGATTGGGGATAAAGAGAAGCGATGTATTGGGAAGCGAGGTAAAGGCGGGGTTCCAAGTAAAAACATGCGTGAAGCGTTGAAGGTAGTCGCGATTGGCATTTAAAGGATTGATGATGGGATTTTCGGTTGCAATCAAATAATTGGGTAGGGCATCAGAGAGGGGCAATTGGCCGTCCAAATAGAGATTAAATTGCACACGATGCCCTAAGCGATCGTTCACATCCGGTGTATTGATTTCAATGCCGCATTTAAGAAAGGCCTCTCGCAAGGTGCGCGGTGCAAAGGTGGGGTTGTGCTTATGGTGAAGATCTTCGGGCGCAAAGGAGGCATTGTTAATGCGATCTGCTTGGATGTAATTGCCGTATATCATGCACATTAATGAGAGAATGGACCCTGATGGGCAACTATACAACGATTTCAAGGGTATTTTGAGGTTTAGATCATGATCTTAGTAACGGGGGGCGCAGGCTTTATTGGCAGTAATTTTGTGCTGGAGTATGCAGCCCTTCATCCTGAGGCTGCTATTGTCAACCTCGATAAACTCACCTATGCGGGCAACTTTAGTAATTTAGAAAGTCTTCGCAACTACCCCAAGCATCATTTTGTGCATGGTGATATTTGCGACGCTGCACTAGTTGATCAACTCTTAGCGCAATACCAACCCGAGGCCATTGTGCACTTTGCCGCCGAGAGCCATGTCGATCGCTCGATTCATACGCCCGGTGATTTTTTGCAAACGAATATTATGGGAAGCTATACGCTTTTGCAATGCGCGACTCGCTATTGGAATGGTTTGGATGAGGGCAAGCGCGAAAATTTTCGGTTTTTACATGTCTCCACCGATGAGGTGTTTGGCTCGCTTCATCGCGACGCCCCGGCATTTACTGAGACCCATCCCTATGAGCCCAATAGCCCGTATTCGGCATCGAAAGCGGCTTCGGATCACTTGGCACGGGCTTGGCACCACACCTATGGATTGCCTGTGCTAACAACCAATTGCTCCAACAATTATGGCCCTTATCAGTTTCCTGAAAAATTAATCCCACTCGTCATTACCCATGCTCTCGAGGGGCGTCCACTGCCCATCTATGGTGATGGCCAGCAAGTGCGCGATTGGTTGTATGTGAGTGATCATTGCGATGCGATTCGGGTGGTTTTGGCCCGTGGACAAATTGGCGAAACCTACAATATTGGAGGTAATGCCGAGATGACCAATCTCGCAGTGGTGGAGCAGATTTGTGCGATCTTGGATGAATTATGTCCCAAGGCCGATGGCAGTTCCTATCGCACGCAAATTAGTTTTGTGCGCGATCGTCCGGGTCACGATCGGCGCTACGCCATGAATATCGAGAAAGCCAAACGGACCTTGGGCTGGCAACCACGCGAGAGTTTTGAGAGTGGCATTCGAAAAACCATTCACTGGTATTTGGAGCATGCGCAGTGGCTAAGCCAAGTTCGCAGCGGCGAGTACCTGCAGTGGTTGCAAACGCATTACCGCTCCTAACCATGCGTATCCTCCTCTTAGGGCGTGATGGGCAGCTGGGGCGCGCCATGCTGCAAACCCTCACCGCGAATGCATCGCTAATCTCACCCGATCACCTCATCGCCTGGGGGCGCGCTGACCTGGACTTATCAGATTTGCCGCTCTTGCGGGAGCGCTTAAATACTTTGCGTCCAACCCTTGTCATTAATGCCGCCGCGTATACCCAAGTCGATGCTGCTCAAACGCAGGCAGCGCTGGCCCATCGCATCAATGCACAGGTTCCTGAGGTGCTTGCGCATTACGCTCACCAGGCGGGGGCAAGCTTAGTGCACTTTTCGACCGATTATGTTTTTGCGGGTGATCGCGTGACAGGGTATTCGGAAGAAGATGTTTGTGCGCCCATCAATGTCTACGGCGAATCAAAATACGCTGGCGAATTGGCGATCGAGCATCTCTTTGCAGCCAGTCCGCCCCACCCCCAAGCACGTTATGCGATCTTTCGAACCAGTTGGCTCTATGGTGAGGGTAATAACTTCATTCGCACTATCCTCCAATTGGCCCAAGCCAAATCCGAGTTACGGGTGGTGAGCGATCAATGGGGTGTGCCCACTGATGCAAGATGGTTGGCCAATACGAGTCTTGCCTTGGTAACCCACGTTTCGCAAGAAGGGCTGATTGCTAGACCATATACATCGGGGATTTACCATGCAGTCCCCGATGGCCAAACCAATTGGCATGGACTTGCGCAAGTTGCCATCGCGAGCGCCCTGCGACAAGGAATGCGTTTGCAGGTTCCTACCATCGAGGCCATCGTTCCCATTTCCAGTGAGGAAATGCCGCGTCCCGCCCAACGTCCGGCGCACTCGGTTTTGCAAAACGCCAAGCTCAAAGCCGAATGCGCACGTTTGGGTTCGGAGTGCGCGTTTCCACCCTGGGAGGATTTGGTGGATCGCTACGTGCAGTCATTACAATAAAACCTTCAACTCACTGGGTATTCGAGCATGAAGCAAACACGCAAAGGCATCATTTTGGCAGGGGGCTCTGGTACACGGTTATATCCCGTGACCCAGGCGGTTTCCAAACAGTTGATGCCGATTTATGACAAGCCGATGGTGTATTACCCCTTAACTACCTTGATGCTTTCTGGAATTCGGGATATCTTGCTGATCTCCACCCCGCACGATACCCCCCGCTTTAAAGAATTGCTAGGCGATGGTTCCCAGTGGGGTCTGAATATCGAGTATTGCGTTCAACCATCTCCAGATGGTTTGGCCCAAGCCTTTACTTTGGGTAAGCACTTTATTGGTAATAGTCCTAGTACATTAGTGCTTGGGGATAATATTTTCTATGGCCATGAATTAGTCGGTCAACTCCATAGTGCAAATGAACGAATGGATGGTGCTACGGTTTTTGCCTATCACGTAATGGATCCCGAGCGTTACGGTGTAGTTGAGTTTGATAAAAATAATAAGGCCTTATCGATTGAAGAAAAGCCTCTCCGGCCAAGAAGTAACTATGCAGTCACAGGACTTTACTTCTATGATAATCAGGTCTGTGATATTGCGGCATCCATTAAACCCAGCGCACGGGGAGAGCTTGAGATAACCGATGTGAATCGGTTTTATCTGGATAAGAACGAGTTGGATGTTGAGATTATGGGGCGTGGTTTTGCTTGGCTGGATACCGGCACCCATGACTCGCTCTTGGATGCTGCAGGCTTTATTGCTACTTTACAAAAACGTCAAGGTTTAATGGTGGCATGTCCTGAAGAGATCGCTTATCGACAAGGATGGATCTCAGTAGATGTGCTGCAAAAAGTCGCATCTCAGTTAAGCAAAAATAGTTATGGCCAGTATTTGCAAAGAATAGTGAATGAGCTTGATAGCTCAGCACAGCCAATTTCACTTTCACGGAAAAGATTGTAGGATGAGTAAGCTGCAAATAACCCCCACTGAAATTCTGGATGTTTTAGTAGTTGAGCCAACCGTGTTTGGGGATGATCGCGGTTGGTTTACGGAATCATTTAATGCGCACGATTTCATGGGCGCTACTGGCTTAGCTACCAACTTTGTTCAAGATAATCATTCCTTTTCTCGCCAGTGGACCTTACGTGGCCTACATTATCAATTGGAAAAACCGCAAGGCAAACTGGTTAGAGTGGTTGTTGGCAGTGTATTTGATGTTGTTGTTGATATTCGCAAAGATTCACCCACCTATGGGATGTGGGTGGGTATTGAATTAAGTGCTCAAAATCACAAACAGATGTGGATTCCACCCGGTTTGGCCCATGGCTTTTTAGTCTTATCTGAAACAGCCGAATTTCTTTACAAGACTACCGATTACTATCATCCGCAGAGTGAGGCATGCTTGTCTTGGAATGATTCCACGGTGGGAATTAAATGGCCATTGCCTCATGGTATCTCGCCCAATATGAATTCTAAGGATCTAGCGGGGCTTGCTTGGGATGCTGCCCCTAAGTTTTAACTACAATAGCTTTGAATCTAAATTCAACCTCAAATCTGAAAATTTTATTGGTTAAGTCCCCCTCGCTTGGGGATATCTTAAATAACTTGTCCATTGTTTAGGGTTTACGTTCTCACTACTGGCGTGAAAAAATTTGCAATACTGAAGATCGTAAACTCTCACCTAGAGTTAATGAAGTACTTGATAGCACATTGAAGCTTTTAATGCAAAAAGGTATTGGTTGCGAAAACCTCATTTGCCAATACTGCTGCAAAATTTTATTTAATAGTATTGAGGTGAGCATTAAAGACTAGTAGTCAATGTATCAAAATTTACTTGAGAGGTACAAAATGGTCTTCAGTCCATCGAGGATTTTTAGATATTGAATCATTTAAGACTGTGCAAAAGAGTTGATATAAAGTTAAGTTTGTTAGCTATTTGAAGTGGTACTTGACGATGCAATAAAGTGCTCTAAATCCATCACGCCAACCTATCTTCTTCCCTTCATCATAAGTGCGGCCGTAGTAGGAAATGCCCACTTCAAAGATCCGGCAATCAAGTTTAGCAATCTTGGCGGTAATTTCTGGCTCAAAACCAAAGCGATTTTCTTCAATTTTAATACCTTGAATTATTTCTCTTCGAAAGACTTTGTAGCAAGTTTCCATATCCGTTAGGTTCAGATTAGTAAACATATTCGACAGTAGTGTTAGAAAGCCATTTCCAACGCGGTGCCAAAAATATAGAACTCGGTGCGCATCTCCACCCAAAAAACGAGAGCCAAATACGACATCCGCACGATTTTTGAGAATGGGCTCTACTAATCTTGGGTATTCATTGGGGTCATATTCCATATCGGCATCTTGAATAATGACTAGATCTCCAGTTGCTGCTGCTATGCCGGTACGTAATGCCGCACCCTTGCCTCGATTCACGTCATGGTAAAGAATTTGATTAACTCTGCCCGAGTTCTCAATACTATTTTTTAGCTTCTCTCGGGTACCATCTTTTGAACAATCATCAACGATGATGATCTCTTTATCAAGATAAGGGGCAGCATTGACAGCATCAATAATGGCATCAATTGTGTTGAGTTCGTTATAGCAGGGGATAATGATGGAGAGACGCATTTTAGGAGTTAACTTAATAAATTATCGATAGCTATTTAGGGCTAATTACAGAATATATTAGAAATTTTAACAATTCAATTTTATTGGAATTTGATGTGGATGCACAACACACAATGGGATACAGTATGTCCTTTTAGAATTTTCCATAGTACTATTGATAGTAACCATGGAACTGCTAAAGGTAAAAATCTAATCTATTTTTAAAGAAGCGATCGATATACCTTTTGGGTATCTGAAGCCGTCTGATTCCATGAAAAAAGTTTGGCTCGTTGGAATCCACGCATTTTTAAATCTTGTATTTTAGTTTGATTATTAAGTAGTTCTAGCAAGCCATTTCTAATAGACTCGATGTCAAGCGGGTCTGTAAGTAGGGCACAGCCTCCAGCAACCTCGGGCATTGAAGTGCGGTTAGAGGTTAGAACTGGAGTTTGTGATGCAAAAGCCTCCAAAATAGGAAGGCCGAAGCCCTCATATAAGCTGGTAAAGACCATTCCTACTGAAGTCTGAAGTAAGCAGCGTTTTTGTAGGTCGTTCACGTAATTTACCCAAATACACCTTTTTTCTGCTATACCCTTTTGAATTTCATACAATGTTTCGCCATCATCCCAGGCCAATTTACCAGCAATTACTAGTGGAAATTCCTTGACTAGCTTATTAGGTAAAGAGGCGTGGGCACGAAGAATTCTGCCCAGATTTTTTCTGGGTTGAATCGATCCAATACATAGAAAGAATGGCCTTGTAATTTGTAGCGCGTGTAAGCATTTCTGTATTTCCCAACCTGGAAGTCTCTCAGAATAACGCCCATCAACCCCAAGTGGTATCGAAGTAATATTCTCCTCGGGATAGCCGATTGCATTAACTATTTCACTTTTTGAAAAATTAGAAATAGTAATAATATGGTTGGCACGCTGGGTTAGCTTTTTCCAGAGAAGCGGTTTAATGAGGCGAGATTTAGATCTGATAAGATGTGGGTGACTGAGGGGGATAACATCCATTACGGTAGCAATCAACGGTTTACTGCTCACTATTGGAATGAGTTGATCTGTTGAGTGAATGATGTCTACGGAATTAAAGTATTTTTCCGTTTGCCGAGCCCCACTTAAGCTCAATATAGATTTCGCTAAATAGTGAAGATAGGTTGGCAGAAGTTGTGCCCCACACGAGCTTCTCTTGACACCAAAAGAGTATGGGGAAAGCACAAGATTTCCATCTTGGTTCGAAGACTGCTTTAATAGCTCTTGGCAGTAGTGACCGATTCCATCTATTCCTAATTCGGAAAGTCCTTTATCGAGCAAAGTTGTGCCAAATGCAACATTTATTGTCATCAGTGGGTAATTAGGTATTGTCTAGAGCGTTAAGCATGTTTTGCAAAGTTTCTTCAAGACTGGGGATTGCTAAACTGACCCGATGGTCGGAAAGTAATTTATTAAGTTTGGCGGGATCTCCGCACATGCGATGAACCTCATTAGCCCTTATAAAATCTGAATTAACAGAGATCTGGATGGGGTGCTTGGTTAAATTGACCAGTGTGTCAACTACGCTAGCTAGTGAGCGAACTTTTCCTGTACTAACGTTATAAATTTCCCCAGACTTACCAAATTCTAAAAGAGCCAGATAGGCCTGGCAGATTGTGGATACGTCATTGAACTCTCTTTCCACGTTTAGATTACCTAGTTCAATAGTTGGAGCTTTTTGGGAAAAATGGCGAATTAACTTCGGGATGAGAAAATTATCATGTTGGCCTGGACCCGTGTAGTTAAAAGGCCTAGCGATAATGATCGGAAGTACATCAAAAAAAGTCTTCGCCATCTCTTCCATGGCTACTTTGCTCATAGCGTAATGGTCTATGGGCTTTAAGGGGAAATCCTCAGGAGTGGGGGAGATCGTAGCATTTCCATAAACCGTGGCGCTACTTGCCAAAAGGATCTTACCGGGCCTTTTTGGTAACTTGGTGAGCGCTGTCAGTAGATTGCTGGTACCAAGTGCGTGTACGCGATAAAACGCCTCTTTATCTTTGGAGGCCACAAAACTAATTCCAGCAAAATGAGCCACATAGTTGGGGGTAATTGAGGCAATTTCGTTTTCAAGAGCTTCGGGCTTTGTAATGTCAGATTGCAGGGCGTGAACCGAATAACCAAGTTTTTGGGCTGCGGCAACAAAATAAGCACCCGTGAACCCGCGCGCACCGGTAATAAGAAGGGATTTCGGTTGACTCATCTTTTATAAAACAAGGTTTTACACTGGATTGGTAGACATAAAGCAATCAATTAATATGATAGCTTAATAGGCCTTCGACTTAAGTAGAAAGCGGCTAAATGCCAGAAATCAATATTCATCACACAAATGGCGTTTCAGGCCCCCTTCAAAAGGAGGCATTAGGTCTGTTTCGAGGCTTCCGCACTTTTTGCTCATGTTATGGACTAGTCATCGTTGCTCTCGGCTTATTTGCTGTCATTGCAAATGATTTTCAGTATTTTCGTCTAGGCCAGATAACGCTAAACCAAGGACTTTTTTTCCTGGGGTTCTTGCTATCCTTAATCCCAGGTTTTTGGGGATGGGCAATTTTTATTGCATTAATACCCTTAATCTCTAATTTAGGTCCGCAATTACACGCCTATTTGAATATTGAAATTGTGGCACTACCTACCGCTGGATTTGATCTCGTAGGTGGATTTTTGCTTGGTTCATTTGCCATCATCCTACCTAGGTATTTTTTACATAGGGCGACCAAACAAAACAACCAACTTTCCAAAAGTTTATTTCAGCGCTTTAGCAGATTTTGTGAATCCAATATGCCATGGCAAATTGGATTTTTATTATCTTTTGTTAGCATTGAAGTGGGCCTTTCGATTGCTAGGAATCTCTATCAGTCTGCTGCGGTAACTTCGATTAGCGGGCTTATGTTTAACCTTAGTCATTTTCGACCCATTCCCTGGCGAAGTGATTTTATGCCCTTGGCAGATTTAATCGCTTACGGAATGGCTGCAGCTCTTATGGTGGTGTGTTTGCTTCGGCTGCGTGATAACCCGTATCGTTCGGAATACCTTATAAGACCTCTCCTCATTAGTTTGCTGCTATCTGTATCGCTGGCTGGAGTACAAAGCCAAACGGGCCTTGGGTTGCCAACAGAGATGCAATTTTTTCGTACGGATGTTTTAGGCTCGGCTGCGATTGGCTTTCATCCAGACATTCACTCCTATGCTGGATTTGTTCTGCTAGGTTGCGTCGGCTTATGGGGTTATTTTTTATCAAGGAAAAGTATTATTGAGTCGCGCATTCTTTTGGCAATCATTGCACTTTCATGGCTGGGATTACTATTAAGTAAATCTAGATCATCTTTATTAATAGCTTTGTTAGTAATATTGCTTTATTTTTTTATTCAAGCTTACAAGCAGTGTGCTCCCCGCATTTTTTGGGGGAGGGTAATCTTAGGACTTGTTACTCTTTGTATCGGTGTCCCGTTATGTTTGCATTTTTTTAAACCTGAATACTTGTATCAAATTACTGATTTGGTACATCAAATCTTTTCAAAGAATAATCAGCTACTGAGTACAGCGACGCATGAATTTGGTGGAAGGCCTGAAATATTTAAAGCAGCACTTCATATGTTCGCGGCATTTCCATGGATGGGCATTGGCCAGGGTGAGTTCTATCGTCAGTCAAGTAATGAGGGTTTTAGCCATTCATTTTTATTGAGTGCATGGGGCGGTGAAAATGCGCATAACTATTTTTTGCAAACGCTAGCAGAAACAGGCTTAATTGGGGTAGCAGTATTTTCATTTGCGCTCCTAGTCCCACTCTTTTTGAGCCCTAAAAAATCAGATCTCCGAGTGGGCCTAATAGCGCTGGGGAGTTTATTTTTAGGCAATCTTTATAGTCATGCTTTTTTGGTAAGGGAGAACTTACTGTTGGGGGCTCTTTTTGTGGCTTTGCTGTACTCGTATATTCCCAGCACTAGCTTATCTAGCGAAAGCTCACAAATAAGCCCTCCAAAATCTCCAATTAGCAATAAAGCAATCTTGTGCTTAATCATTTCAATCGGATGCATGACTAGTTTCGGAGTTTATGAGGTCTATAAAAGCTTTGGGAAGGAACCGTTTCGCTTCGGTTCTGAGTGCTTCGTTAACCGTCCACTCACAAAAGATGGCTGGACCTCGGGGCTTTTCGAGGTTCGCATGCCCAAAGACTCTTCGGAGGTGGTTGTAAGTTTGGAGCCCATTAGGTTCGATATATCTGCTAAGCGTCCTTTGAGATATGAGGCGGAAATTGTGAATCGAAGGATCGAGACTATATCCAGTGTGAAGGGAGAATGGAATAGCTCAAATCAGGTTGAATTACGTATAGCAAGGCCCTTGGATTCAGCAGCTGATATGTCGCCTAGAGAGGATAGCTTCATTCTCAGTCTTGGAAGGTGCTATGTCCCCCGTAATCTCGGGGTAAGTCTTGATGATCGCTTGCTTGGGGTGCGAATTCTTTCCATTTCGCATTATTAATGCAGGCCTTCCTGATAAAGTCTCTATATCTGGCAATTGATTGACAAATTTTATGAATAAAAAACTCCTGTCGACAGACTTTTATGTAGCATTCGAGGAGCAATATCGCGGCTCACGAGAGCTCATTAAGTTGCGCCAAGAAAGGTATTTGCCATATATTTTGTTATTAAAGCGATTTTTTGGTGAAGTAAATGCGCTAGATCTAGGTTGCGGTCGGGGCGAATGGCTAGAGCTCTTGGGTGAATATGGTGTTCAGGCTCGCGGGGTCGATTTAAGTGAGGCGATGTTATCCGTTTGTCGCGAAAAAGGCTTTCAGGTTTCGCAAGCGGATGCGCTTGCTGCGCTTAAGGGGTGTCCTGATAACTCAGTTCAATTGATATCTGGATTCCATATTGCAGAGCATTTGCCTTTTTCAATGCTGGTGGAGTTGTTGCAAGAAGCTTATCGCACAATTTCTCCTGGCGGAATTCTGATTCTTGAAACCCCAAACTCTGAAAACCTTCACGTTGCTTCATCTACTTTCTATTTAGACCCCACTCATGGCAACCCAATCCCCAGTCAATTACTTTCATTCATGCTTTCTCACTGTGGATTTGATTTAACCGACGTTATTCGCTTGAATGCAGATATCAGTCCCCAACCCAACTCTTGGATTACTTTAAATGACGTACTAAAAGGGGTGAGCAGGGATTATGCTGCTATTGGTCAAAAAGCTGGTGCGACTTTATCAGCGGAATGTTCCATTAGTGCTGCTCATAAAGATCCGGGCATCTCGCTAGATTACCTGATAGAGCGATTTGATAAGCAAATGAGCGAGTTAAATCAGACTATGGTGTTGGCTCGTGATGCAAATGCTCGTATTCGCCGCTTAGAAACGCCTCTGCGCACCATTAATAATTTGGTTAAGAACTCTAAGCGCTTTATTCAGCAGGCCTTTTTAGGTAAGCGACTGCTCCTTGATATATCGGAGTTAGTTCACGTGGATGCTGGAACAGGTGTACAGCGAGTTACACGCTCAGTGCTAGCTGAGTTGATTAAGCAGCCGCCAATGGGATTTAGTGTCAAGCCTGTCTATGCGACCATAAATGAGGCAGGTTATAAATTTGCCAATCAGTTCTTAGCCAAATTTCTGGGGCAAGATGGTCATGCCGAGGATGAGATGGTTAGGCCTCGACCTGGCGACATCTTCTTGGGCTTGGATCTGCAGCATCATGTCACCCGTACCCAGGCGGCAACATTAGCTCACTTCCGTTCGGAAGGTGTAAAAGTATATTTTGTGGTTTATGACCTATTACCAATTCAGTTTCCTCAGTTTTGGGAGTCTAGGCATTTGGTTAATCAAATACATGAAGAGTGGCTCAAAGTGGTGGTCCAAGGGGATGGTGCAGTTTGTATTTCAAAAACTGTAGCTGAGCAGTTGGGTCAGTGGATTAAGGATGGCGGAATTGCCCATGCCCCCCAATTTCAAATCGGGTGGTTTCATTTGGGAGCGGACTTGAGTGAGCAACATATTGCTGCCCCAGTTATGTCTGAGTTGGACCCTGGCTTGGTGGATGCAATTCACAAAAGACCTAGTTTTTTAATGGTTGGTACTCTTGAGCCCAGAAAAGGATATGCACAAATTCTTGAGGCTTTTGAGCTACTTTGGAATTCCGGTAAAGATATCAACCTGATTATTGTGGGTAAGAAGGGGTGGCTCGTTGATGAGCTTTCCCGCAAGTTGATCACCCATCCAGAGTTAAGCAAACATCTTTATTGGGTTCAAGATGCTAGCGATGCGGGTTTGCAAAAGCTATATGCTCAATCCACTTGTTTGATAGCAGCTTCTTATGGCGAGGGATTTGGCCTCCCATTGATAGAAGCAGCGCAAAAAGGGATTCCTGTAATTGTGCGCGACATACCTATTTTTCATGAAGTTGCTGCTGATAGCGCTTACTATTTTAAGGGTGAAAGCGCTCAAGACCTTGCAAGAGATATTGAGGCATGGCTTAAGCTATATGAACAAAACCAGCATCCAAGTTCTTCAAATATTCAATGGTTAACATGGTCACAGAGCGCTGCTGAATTATGGTCCCAGATTCTACGATTAAAGAATGCTAAATAAGCATATGGATGATTTGCGCGTTCCATTAGTGGTTGATCTAGATGGCACCTTAATCTATGGCGATATGCTGCATGAAAGTTGCATTAGCGCAGTACGCACCAAACCCCATTCCATATTTGCTATTCCCTTCTGGCTTGCGAGAGGTAAAGCTTATCTAAAGGCTCGGGTTGCTCAGTTATGTACTTTTGATCCTGCACATTTACCCTATAACATCGAGGTGCTTGAATTCCTTCGATCCCAGAAAGGTGCAGGTCGTACATTAATTTTATGTACTGCATCAGATCAGGAGATTGCAACAAAAATTGCAAATCATTTAGGAATATTTGATAGCGTTCTTGCAAGTGATGGGATCAATTTGGCTGGCATAAATAAGGCCACCGTCTTATTGAGTCAATTTGGCGAACGAGGATTTGATTACATTGGAAACTCCCATGCTGATATTGCCGTTTGGGAAAAGGCGCGCGCAGTATATGTGGCGAATGCCTCCAGCAGTGTGATTAAGGCTATTAAACAGAAGATGCAGATAGCTCATATGTTTGCCAGAATTCCTATGAGGCTTACGGACTATTTGCGAGCAATCCGCGTGCATCAATGGCTAAAGAACCTATTGATTTTTATACCCATGCTGGCTGCCCATCAATTAGAGAATACTCAGTTATGGGCTGAGGCTTTTCTTGGGTTCTTGTCTTTTAGCCTCTGCGCATCAGCGGTTTACTTGCTAAATGATATTAGTGATATTGAAGGAGATCGGCAACACCTTAGAAAGCGACTAAGGCCATTTGCAGCTGGCCTAATTGGGATTGATAAGGGACTTATATTGGCATTACTGCTCCTGATAGCGGGTCTGATCTTCGGGTATCTCCTAAGCAAGCTTTTCTTTATATGCATATTGATATATCTAGTCCTAACTACTGCGTATACGTTTGGTTTAAAGCAGCTGCCCTTGCTTGATTGCATATTATTGGCTGGTTTGTATACTTTACGGATTATTGCTGGGGGAGTAGCGGTGGATATCCCCGTTTCATTTTGGCTTTTGGCATTTTCTGTGTTTATTTTCCTCTCCCTTGCATTTGTCAAGCGCTATGCAGAGTTACATACTCAGAGTCAGTATGGCATTCTTGCCTTAAAGGGTAGGGGATATCGTGTTCAAGATATGTCTTTGGTTGAATCCTTAGGTTTAGTTTCTGGCTTTATGGCGGTATTAGTTCTAGCTCTATATTTAAATAGTGATACGGTTGTCTTGCTGTATGGGGCTCCTGAGATCATTTGGTGCGCACTACCCATCATGCTACTTTGGGTAAGTTATCTGTGGCTAAAGACGCATCGGGGTGAGATGCATGATGACCCAATCATTTTTGCAATGAAGGACCCAGTCAGTTTATTGATAGCATTTTGCATGCTTTTAACTTTTGTTCTAGCTACATTTTTATAGCCCATCCTTTATGAAAATTTCAGGATGGGGGCGTTTTCCAACAATAGATACAAATGCATTTGTTCCGGCCGATATGGTTGGATGGAAAGCTGCTCTGAGGGCACATTCAGGCATTATTGCTCGTGGACTTGGAAGATCGTATGGAGATAGTGCAAATGGACCTATAGTCTTGCAGTCAGACTATCTTGATCATTACATCAACTTTGATGCTCATCAAGGTATTTTGCAATGTGAGGCTGGGCTTAGCCTGCATCAAGTACTTAATTGCATTATTCCCAAAGGCTGGTTTCTGCCAGTTACCCCAGGAAGTGGGTATGTCACTATTGGCGGAGCAGTTGCGAGTGACGTACATGGAAAAAATCATCATATCAGCGGTACTTTTGGAGATCACGTCATTTCACTCGAATTGCTGTTGGGTTCTGGAGAAGTGCTAGAAGTTTCTAGGTCACAGCATCCAGAGCTATTTTATGCCACCTGCGGAGGAATGGGTTTAACTGGTGTAATACTCTCGGTATCGATTAAGTTAAAAGCCATTCAAAGTACCCTAATTAATCAGACTACGATCAAGGTTGCAAATCTAGAGGAGATCCTAAATCAGTTTGAGGTCCACCAACGTAGTACCTATTCCGTTGCTTGGATAGATTGCCTTGCAAAAGGCTCGCAATTAGGCAGGTCCATACTGATGCTTGGCGAACATGCCAGCGAGGGCGGATTATCGCTCTCCCACCCCAGAAATCTCGCCGTGCCAGTTAATATGCCATCTGCGCTATTAAATAGGTATTCGATTGCTGCATTTAATTCTTTGTACTACGAGCGAGCTAAAAAATCGCCTCATAAAAATAAAGTTACGTATATGAATTACTTTTATCCCTTGGATAGCTTGCAGAATTGGAACCGCCTCTATGGGAAAAAAGGATTTATTCAGTATCAATTTGTGCTACCAAAAGCGTCTGGCTATGTTGGTATACGTGACATTTTGGAGCGTATTTCTGATGCTGGAAAAGGTTCTTTTCTGGCTGTCTTAAAGGGCTTTGGTCCTCAAAATAGCAATTACCTCTCTTTTCCATTTGAGGGATATACCCTCGCTTTAGACTTTAAGGCTGAGCAATCTACATTTGACTTAATCAAATCATTGGATCCCTTGGTTGTGAGCTACGGGGGAAGAATTTACTTGGCCAAAGATGCATTAATGAGTCAGGAAACGTTTAAAAGAGGTTATCCTCGGTGGGTAGAATTTGAAGAGATTCGGAGAAAATATTACGCACTTGGTAAATTTGCCTCTAGTCAGTCTAGAAGATTGGGATTAGCTTGAAAAAAATACTTATTATTGGCGCTAGCTCTGCGATAGCTCAAGCAACAGCTCGGAACTGGGCAAAACAACAAGCTGCATTTTATCTAGTTGGCCGCGACACCACGAAGCTGGAGCGTATCGCACAAGATCTATTAGTCAGGGGCGCGAATAAGGTCAATATTTGTACAGTTGACTTTATGGATATTACTCAACATCGGAGCGTGATCGAGGATGCTTGTGGATCTTTAGGTAATTTAGATATTACCTTGCTTACCCATGGCTCCTTGACGGATCAACTAAGGGCGGAGCAAGACAATCAGTATGCGGTAGAAGAGACTACGCTTAACTTTTCAACCGCTGTTTCCTTTTTAACTCTAGTCGCATCCCGCATGGAGATCCAGGGGCAGGGTGCAATTGCAGTAATCGGTTCGGTTGCTGGGGATCGTGGTCGCGCATCCAATTATGTATATGGCTCAGCTAAAGCTGGCTTAGCGGCATTTACTCAAGGTTTGCGCCAACGCTTAAGCAAGTCGAAGGTACAAGTTTTGCTGATTAAGCCAGGTTTTGTTGATACCCCGATGACTCAGGAATTTAAAAAAGGATTTCTTTGGGCGAGTCCGGATCAAGTAGCGAAGGATATTTGCAAAGCTGTTGAAAAGAAAAAGAATGTACTCTATACCCCATGGTTTTGGGGCTGGATAATGTTCATTATTCAACGCGTTCCTGAGTCAATATTTAAACGGCTAAAGCTTTAGTCTGACCTTCATCAGGCGGCGCCTTAAATTTAGTTTGTGCTAGAAGAGTTATGAGTGCAAGCGCAGGCAAATACGTTCTAATGACTTCGGATAGCCAGCTTGCAATCAAAATAGTAAAGACTACATAGGAAAAACACACCAGTAATAGTGTTTTGTAAGCCCTTCGCTGTGGTTTGATAATTGCCCAAAAGGCTAATCCATATAGCACCACTAGAAAGACATGAAAAATATATCGCACACTAATATGTATTTTGCTATTGATTTCTAGATTGCTTGCATGCCAAATTGGCTGGGGAAAGATGGTTTGAATAATACGCTCAGGATTGATCGCTGCATAAATTAATTGCGGTTTTTTCAGTAATTCTTTTGAAATCTTCTTTTGGTTAATTGCCGCACATTTTGCGGCTTCTAGACTGTCTAAATTTTTCATTACTTCAAAAAAATAACAATCTCTATCTGGCGGTATTACTTTATTAAAAGCTTCCATCAAATTATTACCACCATAGGTACTTAGGGTGATTGTTTGAAAGCGAGCTAGTTGATTGACGTGAAATGGCCCCGCAAGAAAAACTAGCGTAATAAGGGGAATGAAAACTGCATTTCGATTCTTGATAAAGATGTAGCCTATGATAAATATGCATAAGGTGAGACCAAAAGGCCTTGATAGATCTATGATGCTTAAAAATACGCCCAATAGTACAAGTCGCTTAATCGATGTTTTGGGCCCTAGTGTTTGGATAATGGTGGCGGTAGCAATAATTCCAAATATTGCGGTGATGTCATAAATAGGACCCCCATGACTAGCGTACCAGATGGCAATCATCAATGGCCCGGACGTTATGAAAAAAATGGACCACTTACTTCTACAGTTGATGAATAGTAGGTATAGGCTAATACCACTCAAAAGCCCGTACAAAAAATTATCTGATAGCCAATTGGACTGGTGAATCTTCCACTCAATGGTTTCCAATGGAATTAGAGGTCTAAAAATAGGTAAACCAGTTCCTAAGAGCGAAAAATCGGGCTTTGAATATTGCCCCATCCAAAACCAATTTGGTGTTTTGGGAAAAAAACTAAAAAGGAGAACACCTGCTAGAAGAAAGAATATGGGCATCCATTTGGAGTATTTAGGCATGAAAATAGCTTCTTATCGTCGCTGGGCTTAGCGCATTGGACTATGAATGCGATTATTCGGTTATCATTTTAAGCAAATAATAAGGTATTGGCTTGCCTGAGTGTTGTGCTTATGTAGTGGCAATTATGAATAAAGTTCGCATTTGTTTGCTCATGTCCGGAATGCCGCGGGTCTTTATAACGGGCCTCGACTTGCTTCGCCGACAGCTTGGTTCTAAGATTGAGTCTAAAATTTACCTTTTTGCTCATTTTTGGTCTCCGGTTACCCCTCAACTTGTGCATGATTTGAAGTCCCAGTTTGAAAATCTAGTGGTTTGGCAGTCTGAACCTCGAAATTTTTCTGAGGTGGCAATTGAGCGTAAACATGCTGAAACAAATTCAGCGAACTTCTTGTCAATGCTTTGGGGGCGGCAACTTTTGTTAGAGAATTTGGTACAAGAGCAGTTATTACAAGACGAACAATTCGATTTATTTATTCATACGCGACCTGATGTTGCATTAACAGATTCTCTCAATTTACTAGACTGTATCCGCTCGATACGATCTGGAGATAAGGTGTTGGTACCCAAAAGTGGACACTGGAGAAATGGTGTCAATGATCAATTTGCAATATCAAACGCCTTTGGTATGAAAGTCTATCTCAGTTTGCATGAAAAGGTGCTGTACTACCATCAAAATAGACGTCATTTTTTTCGTAAGCTTCCGCTGCATCCAGAGATTATGCTCAAGCATCATTTGAATGAAAATGGATTGACAGTCCAGAAGGTGGAAATTGATAATGTTATTTTTCGATCTGAATGTAAGTTTGCAATCGGTTAGCTATGCTAAATATTGTTGTTCCAATGGCTGGGGCTGGCTCACGGTTTTCTGAGGCTGGATATAATGATCCAAAGCCGTTGATTCCTATTTTTGGTAAGCCAATGATTCAATTGGTAGTTCATAATCTAACTCCTTTAATTGAGCACCGCTTTATCTTTGTTTGCCAACGGGCGCATGTAGCTGAATATGGTCTCAAAGAAAAATTTTCAGTATATGCACCTAAATGCATTCTGATTGAAATTGATGGTCTGACTGAGGGTGCTGCATGTACGGTATTAGCAGCAAAGCCATGGATTGATAACGCAGATGCTTTGATGATTGCGAATAGTGATCAGTATATTGATGCGGATATCAATGTCTATCTTAGCCAGATGAGTAATAAACACTTGGATGGTTTGATTATGACAATGACCGCAACTGATCCAAAGTGGTCCTTTGCTGCCGTAGATCCCTCGGGAAAAGTTACTCGTGTTATTGAAAAAGAGCCTATCTCCTCTGAAGCGACGGTCGGCATCTATAATTTCAAGCACGGCAAAGATTTTGTGCGGGGCGCAGAAGAGATGATTGCAAATAATCTACGATCAAATGGTGAGTTTTATGTTGCGCCGGTCTACAACCAATTGATTGAGCGAGGACTTCATATTGGGGTTTGGAATATAGGCGATGATTCTGGTAACGGCATGCATGGACTGGGAACTCCTGCCGACTTAGAAATATTCAAAAGCAATCCTAGAGCCCTAGGCTGGTGTCAATGAGAATAATTTGCCATCGGGGTTATTGGAAAAGTCCACCAGAGAAAAATACTGTCGAAGCATTTCAGCGGGGATTTGCCTTGGGGTTGGGAACTGAGACCGATATCCGAGATCTCAATGGAGATTTAGTCATAAGTCACGATCCTCCCAAAGGGACTACTCTGACATTTAAGCAGCTTCTAGAAATTACGCCCAGATCGGCCTTTTTAGCGTTAAATGTCAAATCTGATGGAATTGCCGCTTCCGCCGCCAAGGATTTGGAGAGTTTTGACCACCAAAATTATGTTTTTTTTGATATGTCAGTGCCGGACATGCAGTTATATTTGCGTAAAAATATACCAACTGCAATGCGATTGAGTGAGTATGAACCTTGGTCTGAATCTTTGGCTGTGCGGGTCAATACCATATGGTTAGATGCATTTGAGAGAATTTGGTACTCTAAAGCTGATATAGAGACTTTATTGGACAAGGATTACGAGGTTTTGGTAGTTTCAGATGAGCTGCATAGCCGCGACCCTCGGGGGCAGTGGGCTTTCTTGGAGTCTATTCGTAAATCCGATAAACTAACTTTATGTACTGACTTGCCTGAAGAGGCCCTAAAAAGATTTTGTAGTTAGGAAAGCATGACAAAAAAAATCAAAGCAGTGATATTCGACATGGACGGCGTTTTGATCGATGCGAAAGAATGGCATTATGAAGCCTTGAATAAGGCTCTATCCTTGTTTGGCTTTTCTATTTCTCGCCAAGATCACTTGCTCGCCTACGATGGTTTGCCAACTCGTAAAAAGTTAGAAATGCTTTCTCTCGAAAAGAGTCTCCCAGTTGGTTTGCATGACTTTATTAATGAAATGAAGCAAATCTACACCATGCAAATTGCCAACTCGAAATGTTGCCCTATATTTGTACATGAGTACGCTCTTTCCAGATTAAAGTCAGAGGGCTATCTACTGGGCGTTGCATCGAATAGCATAAAAGATTCTGTTGATTTAATGATGAACAAATCCCACTTGGCTCCATGGCTCGATATTAGTTTATCGAATCAAGATGTTAATAAGCCAAAGCCAGCCCCTGATATTTATTTAAAAGCAGCTGAATTACTCAAGCTTGCGCCTGGCGAATGTTTGGTGATTGAGGATAACCAACATGGTATAGCAGCAGCACAAGCTGCCGGAACCCATGTATTGGCTGTTTCTGGCATTGATGATGTGACATATCAGACTATTCGTGGGCGTATTTCTGAGCTGGAGAAGACGGCATGAACGTCATTATTTTATCTGCTGGTTCGAGTGGTGACGCCTATCCAGTCTCCCTCTCTGAATTTAATGGTAAGCCTTTAATTCAGATTCTTTTGGAAAAATGGCAAGGTATGGATGTGAACTTCGGTGTAATGCTAAGTGCGCATGATATTGATCGCTACCATCTTGACCGCGTGGTAACTCAGGTATCACCATCTGCAAAGGTATATTCAGTAAGTGCCCCTACTGCTGGAGCTGCCTGTACAGCATTGATGGCTATTGAGCAAATTAATAGCGATGAGCCGTTATTGATTTTGAATGGCGATGAATTATTAGACATAGATTATTCAGAACCATTGAAATTTTTTAATGACTCTGGATTTCATGCTGGGGTCATTTCATTTGACTCCGTTCACCCTCGATATTCGTATGTTCGTTTAGATGAAAACAGTCTTGTCATTGAAGCTGCTGAAAAGAACCCAATTAGTCGAAATGCAACCGCTGGTTTCTATTGGTATCGACATGGCAGTAATTTTGTTCAAGCAGCGATGCGCTCTATTCGAAAGCGGGCTTTGTTAAATCAACCCTTCTTTGTATGCCCTGTATTCAATGAGCTCATATTGGAGCATCAAAAAATCGGTGTTTACAAGATTGATCAGTCTTTGTATAAGCCATTTAAATCACAGCAGCAAATTGCTCAATTTCAAGCAGTCTTGGAGAAGATGCTGTGAAGGTTGGCAATCTCAAGGATATGGTGAAAGGGTGGTTTGTAGGCAATTTTGAGCCCACGGCTTATCGTACCAATGATTGTGAAGTTGGCATAAAAGCATATGCTAAAGGCGACTCTGATTCTTCTCATCATCATAAGATCGCGACTGAGATTACTGTGATTCAAAGCGGAAAAGTCAGAATGTGTGGAGAGGTGTATGAGGCTGGAGATATTGTTGTTATTAAGCCAGGCACCTCTACAGCCTTCGAGGCTCTGGAGGATACAGTCACGGTTGTGGTGAAACTTCCAGGCTCCAATAATGATAAGTATATCGACTAGGCTCTTATTTTGGATTTGGGATGCTTATTCCTAAAGAATCTAGTTTCTCTAGCCAAAAATCTCGGTCGTACCGTTCCCAGGCGTGACAGCCAAAAGGGAGTAATTGGCGATTCAGCTCAAATAGATAACGCGGTTCAGCATCAAAGGCGAATTCAATGGCTTTATCTATTGGAGCCACTTTAAATTGTCGATAGCGCTTTGGAATTAGTAGTCCCCAAAAAATATCTTCATTAATTTTGGTTTGAAGTGGTCCCATACTCCATGCAAAAAAATAGTGATGTTTAATAAAACGGAAAAGGCCTGAGATATCAAACGCCTTGTTTGGCTTTTTAGCTAAGCTATTGGGTAGATAAGTATTTTCTTGTAGGCAGTCGATAAAATCTTGTACTCGCCTAAGTGAAAATCCACCATTCCCTACGCCTATGAACCGCAAAGGCTTGACAGGGCAGGTGAAGCCATCAAACCATGGCGCTCCAATATAGGAATACTTCAAGGAACACCACTTGTCGAGCTCATTAGAAATAGCTAGAGCATCTGTTTGGACGAGTAGTAGGTATTCATGTTTAGTAAATCGTCGATAGAAATTGTTTGACTTGAGCAAGCGGTTGTATCCAGCAATACTTCTGAAGTAGGAATCCTCAAAAGTCTCAATTTCAATTTTGGGATATATCTCTACCAGTACTTTTTGGAGAGACTCTTTAATTGATTTTGGGCAGACAGCAACAATACGAAATTTTTCCAGAAGCTTAGTGTTATGTGTAAACGAAAATAGTTCACTTGCGCTCAAGCTGGTTTGGTAAAAAGGAATAACAACAACGGGTACGTTAGATGTCATCTGTGTTTATTGATTACTTGCCAAGTAGATGACGTAATTTCTGATAGGCTCTTTTGGGCAGTCGTAATAGCCACCAATGCCATTGGTAATCTAGCCCCCCCAATAAGTGATCAAATACGTAGCGATCCGCAACTATATCTTGTTCAACGATTTTGGGGTGGGTTATTGGACCCAGGGCTTGGGTTGGAAGTCCCTCCAAGTCGGTCTTAGCTAGTGTGTGAGTACCTTCCGGTCCAAACCCAATATTAGTTACTAGATTGGCATTTGGGGTAACGACTAGTCCGCCACGGTACCAAATATTGCATGTCCATGGGTGGTCCCAAGTATCTATCTCATTGCGGTACATTTGATCAAAGATTTTAGTCCAATGGCGTCGTTCTGCAAGGTAGGGTGTATGTGATTGCCAGGCTTTGGAATTTTTCCATTCAGGCCAAAAGCTGAGCGATTGATCATTTTTTTGCCAAGATCTACGCCAGGTTGCCCAGCCCCAGATGTGATTGTATTTAGAGAAATAATACGCAGCATCTCCGCGCTTGATTCCAGCTTGAAAGTTATTACCAGTAACAGTCATTATTCGTTTATCATGGCGATATTTTTCTAGCATTGACTCGCAAAATACAAAAAAGTCATTATTAGGCAGGCAGTCATCCTCCAGAATAATGGCCTCTTCAACAGTTTCAAAGACCCAATTGAAACCGGTATTTAGGCGTTTTTTACAGCCTAAATTCACATCTGAATAATTTCGATACACCGTGCATGGCCAATCAATATTTTCAAAAATAGATCGAACGGCAGCACAGTTTTGGTCATCGGTAGGATGGTCCTCTCTGGGTCCATCGCAGATAATAAGGAGAGTTTTAGGTTGTTGAGCACGAACAGCCGTGAAGGTCTTTGCGGTATGGCGTGGACGATTAAAGGCAATAAAGACGATTGGAGTATTAAGCGACATTAGTTACGGTTTTACATATTTGGAATTGAATTTATAATCAGATTGTAAAACGTTGCAAAAGAAGAGTGAGCATATTACTCATTAGCCTAACCGATGAATCACAGTAAAAAGCGATTTTGGCGTTCCCTTGTTTGGTCTTTAGCAATTTGTTTGTTAGCGATCGGCATTAGCGAATACTTTTTCAATACTATGAAACCATCGCAATATCAGCTTGACCCTGAATTAGGCTGGACATTGAAGCCCAACTTCATGCGCAATCTAACGCAATCTAGTTTAGATGGTAAAAGCTACTCTGTAAGCTTTTCGACGAATGAGAATGGATTGCGTACGCATGGTGATCTGAGCAGTGCTAAAACAAAAATCTTGGTATTAGGTGACTCTCATACTGCTGAAAATTACGTTTCAAATAATGCTATGTGGTACTCCGTCATGGTGGAGCGCCTCAATGCTACCCAGAATCTACTTGGTAAGGAATATTTTGTATGGGCTGGCGGAGGTGGCGGCTGGGGAAGTTATCAAGAGTTGCTTCTGTTAAGACGCCTGCTCAAGCAAGTTCGTCCAGATATTTTTATCCTCCAGTTTTGTGAGAATGATTTTGTGAATAATCACAAAGAGTGGGAGTCAATTTCGATTGTTCGATCACAAAAATACAGGCGACCTTATTTAGATTCGAATGGAACGACTTCATTCTCAGATGAATGGAAATCAACGTTGTGGAGAAATCCTGTTTTGGGAGGATCTAGAACTTTCAACTTCATAGATATTCTCACTCAAATTGGGCAATCTAAATACTATGGTGGATTTGCTCCGGCCTTGGATAAAGAGGTGTTGGCACGATATAAAAAAGAATCAATTGCAATTACCAAAAAAATCATTAGTCAGATGCGCATTGAATTAGGATCAATACCAGCGTTTATGGTGAGCTGCAGTACAGATGAGATTAATAATGAATGGCTAAATATTGCAAGGAATGCTGGCTTTATCCCTTTACCGCAAGGCTTAGATACGATTCATCCTTTAGTGCAACGAGATATCGTATCGAAGCTTCAAAAAAAACCTTTTTATCAGGGGGGTAGCTATTTACATGCTGACGGCGGTCACTTAAATCTAAGGGGAAATTTTGAATATGGCGTCGCAACCGCTGATGCTTTGATTCCTTACTTGCTCCAAGCTAAGAAATAAAAATTATTCAATAATTTTGAGTGATGTAATCCCGATTCCCAATTTCCTCGTATCATCAGATTTAACATTTAACTGCTTAGGTGATGTTGGCTTAGGAATAATAATATTTATTGCGTTGCTGTCGCTTGGATTGGTGAAATGAAGGGTTACGATGTTTAACTTAGCATCCTTAAGGAAAAAAATTTCTTTTTCATCACCAACTTTTACGAGAATTGGTTGATTAATATTGGGGCCAAATGCCTGGGTTTCAAGCTGAATCGTAAATTTCTTTGGAAGAGGATTTTTAAAGATAAATGTCGTTGTGGAGGGTATATCGCTTTCATTGGAGTCGGTCCATCTACCCCAAGTTTCAACTGAGGACATTCCCGAAACAGCTTTCAAGAATTCTGGGTAACCGGGGCGCTTAAAATCAATACCTTCCGCAAGACTGGCTTGGTATATGGGCTTCATTGAATCGGTCTTAACTTTGCTAGATATGACAAAATACAGCCCTGATAAGTAGATTAATGCAAATAAGCTCAGAATAAGCTTTAGATTGATGTTCTTGTTGTTTTGCATAGATATTTTGGTAATTGGGCTTGTATTAAATAATCAAAACGGCAATCAATGACTAGGTATTCTACCCCCCTCCTACTAGGCCTATTTGCCTTCCTATTGGTGATGGGTATTAAACCTTTATATCCCCAGAACGTGGCCTGGTTAAATGGTTTAGATCCGATTCAGCATTATATTGGCTGGGCTTTTTAT
>JACCDY010038230.1_pt1 | contig 24039 bp, 20 predicted proteins | sample 7446391 | NCBI WGS metagenome assembly JACCDY01 (sample SAMN15323451, study PRJNA562643) | freshwater metagenome | isolation source: river surface water | place: USA:Blue River Watershed | collected 2017-08-18 | reverse complement strand
TGATTTTGTTGAAGTAGAGCAAGCCTGGCATCACTGTATGTGGGACGAAGAAGCACGTAAAAAGTATGGTACTCCGTGGACTCGTACATTTTTCCGTTTCCGCACCTGGCGTTGTCCCGAAGCAGGTATTGATCACTTAAAGTGGGCAATGACTTTGACTAACAAAGATTTCATCGAAGAAGGTGAAACTCCAGAACCTACATACCAAGCTAAGGCCGCAAAGGAAATCTTAGAGCTTTACACTTGGTGGAAAGAAGTTTATCCAAATCGTCCCGATGTCCATGACGCTAGTGGTTGGAGTGCTTACTGCAATATGCGTCGTGAAAAAGGTTACCATTTGATGGATATGGAAGACAAGACTCCTGAAGAAGCAGAAATGTGTAAGACTGCTCTAGATAAGACTCAAGAAATTGAAAAGGCTTATAACGACGAAGACGAAGCTATGATGATTCGTTTAATTAAAATTCGTGAATCACTGTGGACCTAAATATGAAATCTGAAAAACCAGCGCAGGGTATTATGATGACCGGAGACTATGGTAATTCGAAATTCTACAAAGTTGTCTGCGGTTGCGGACAACCCGACCACGACCTAGACTTTGAAGTTGAAGCTGAAGATACTGGCGTTAACATTAACACATTTGTAACTGCTAAAACTGATTATTGGACAGAATCAATCAAAAAACGTTACGACATCAATAATCCTTATTTGCAAGAACTCGATTGGGCTCTTAAGGATATCTGGAATGGTTTGGTTACTCGTCTTAAACTTACTTGGACGGTATGGACCAAAGGGTATGTTCGTTGCGAAACTACAATAACAATGTCAGAGCAACAAGCTCTTAACTACGCAGACACCATCAAATCCGCAATTCAAGATGTCAAAGATTTCAAAAAGCCCTGACCGACACTCTTTCCAAAAGGAAGGGTATGTCCGGCGTCAGGCCGAAAAAGGCGAACCCGTTAACGAAGATTATCTTAGCTGGTTTGAAAAGATCATTGACGATCACAAAAACAAGTTCGACAATCCTCAAAGCCGTGTGAACAATATGGAATACGATCTCCTAACTACAGATTGGATTTTGGAGAAAGTTCGTGCCAGAGATGACTATGCCCAAAACTTGTATGCGGCAATATGTAACAACGACTTTATTCCCCTTGACGTTGTTCCTATTCTTAGACAGGATCCAGAAAAAGACTATTGGAGTGCCTCTTGGCGTAGTGCTGGAGGAATCATCGCAGATATGCAACAAAAGGGCGATTACATTGATTGGTACTGTTCTGGCATTCGAGATATTGGAGTCTATGCTCCTGCAGAAGAAAACGAAGAATTTACCGACGAGCAAAAAGCTCGTATGGCAGTAGTAGAAAAATATGTGCCGGAAGGCCGCATAACCGACGAGATCCGGAATGATCTCCAACGTCTTGGCTGGGCAGTTGCACCCGGTGGAGATTGGGAAAAATTTGAATAACTTAAAGGAGATTATTTTCTAAAATGACCTGGGAACTTTATGAGGTCTGGTCAGAAGACACTGACGGCCACGAAGAACTTATTGACACAACCAAAAGTCATAAGGAAGCTAAACAATTAGCCAAACGAGCATTAAATGAAGGTGCTGTTCAGGCTTGGATCTGTCTCGAAGACAGTGATGGAAATTATGATGAAATTGAACGGTTGACATCTTAGAAAAATGGTGTTATAATATAAGTATTGTTTAACTTATGGAGTGACTCGAAATGGCTACTAAACTTAAAAAAGCGGCAATTGCAATCCGTCAAAATAAAAATAAAGATCTTAGCCCTCGCTGGGACGGTGCTGCCGATTGGAGTGCTGAACAGTTTACCAAAAACTTTCGAGTCGCTATGGAGTATTATCGATTTGAATACTCTGCTAAAGACCTTAAGCCTAAAGTTATCGAATGGATGAAAACTCAAGGCTGGCATGCTGACTCTATCGCCCAATTTAAAAAGACCAAAGATAATCGATGCTCAGGGACCATGGGTGGTCTTGCAGCCTGCCTGCTTCGCGGTATGCCCGAAGTTCATGCTGGATTCAACGAAGGTCGTGACTCTGCTAAATGGCTTGAAAACGAAATCAATCGTGTAATTGCCGATGGCGGAAACGATGTTGACGACGAAGAAGAAGTTACTGAGAAAAAAGAAACTACGATCGTAGTATCTATTCAAGAACGTGTTCGCGAATCTAGTTTGGGCATGACTGAAGAAATCGAAAGTGCTATCGAATCATTCCAACTTGATCCCGAAGCATTTGATCCTAAACAGTTCAAAGTTCTTAACTTGCTCAAGGGCAAGCAGGCCAAGGCAGCTCACGCTCGTATTATTCGAGACTTTTACACTCGCAATTACGAAGAATTGCAAGAAGCTGCATTGGGCAAAGACGAACAACTTAAAGAAGGTTACAGCCATTTGAGCAAGGCTCAGCTTAAGAAACTGATTGCGTTTTACAGCGAAATTATTAGTGCCTGCGATATGCTGATGCAAGAAGCTAAAGTAAATCGTAAGCCTCGTAAAACTAAGACCGTTAGCAAAGATAAAATTGTTGCTAAACTCAAGTACATGAAACAAGACGACAAACTCAAAGTCGTTAGCGTTAACCCTGCAGACATTGTTGGTGCTAAAGAATTGTGGATTTTCAACACAAAGACTCGTAAATTGGGCAAATATATTGCCGCAGAGTTTAACGATCTTGGTGTGAAAGGTACTTCAATTACCGGCTATGATGAGCACAAATCTGTGCAAAAAACCCTGCGTAAACCCGAAGAACAGCTTAAAGAGTTTAAGGCTGCGGGTAAAGTAGCCCTGCGTAAGTTCCTCGAGGACATTAAAGCAGTAGATATTAAGCTCAACGGACGCATCAACGAAGATACTCTACTGCTGAAAGTGGCATAATGTTTGTTTAGAGATTGATAAATATTGGTATGGACAATACTAATATGGATCAATCTCTAATAAACCTCAACGAAGCATTAAAAGCCGTGCTAGCGGCTAATATGCCTACAGCCCAAGAAACTACTCAATTTGTAGAGTTTCGAACAAAGAAAGGCGGCGATAACTCTGGAAAAGGTTTGATCTGGAGCGGACAAGGATATACAAAGCAATTTGTATTTCAAGCTAATCCCGATAGATTCTTTTCTTCAGAAAGCATTGACTTAGACAAAGACAAAAACATCACTATAGGTGGTACTAAGGTTATCGATTCCAAAGAATTGGGCAGTACTATTACAAAAAGTAATCTACAAACACTAGGTAGATTAAAAGGTCTTATTGTAGATGGATCAGTAAACATCAATCAATATCTAATTTATAACGGTGTAACAGATCGTTTAGGATTAGGTACAGACAGTCCAAATGCTGCGTTGTCCGTAGCTGAAAATGCTATTGAAGTTATGCTAGGCACTACTGACGAATTCCACGGAATGGTTGGTACATTTGCTAGTACAGACTTTGACATAGTAACAGACAACACTGCTAGAATTTCAGTTAAAGCCAACGGCAACATTGAACTAGGAAATTCTAAGAGAAATCCAATCCAAGTTAAAGTTAACGGCAAACTTAGCGTGGGCGTTGAAGTGCCAGATCCTGCTGTAGATTTACACGTTGCGGGAGCTATGCGATTCGATGGACACATTCATAGATATGCTGGTACTCCTCCTCAAGAAGGAAACTATACTGTAGGAGACATTTTCTGGAATAGCTCTCCTAGAGTAGGTGCTTGCATTGGTTGGGTATGCCTAAGAGCAGGCAGTCCCGGCGCTTGGTATCCGTTCGGCGAAATCAAAGAAAGAGGTTAAGTTATGGCTCGCGCCATGGTGTTCGGCAACGGCGAAAGTCGTGCCGGAATTGATCTCCATCAATACAAAGACTTCATTACTGTGGGGTGCAATGCCATACACAGAGACTTTGTTGTAGACCATTTGGTATGCTGTGATGCTAGAATGGTTCGAGAAGCTTTAGAAAATCCTAATACTGATCACAGTAAAATTTATGTACGGGATAACTGGCATCACTACTTTAGAAAGATACTAAAAAATAAACACATACAGTTAGTTCCCGAGTTGCCCTATTCTGGAGATAAAAGACCAGATCAGCCAATACACTGGGGCAGTGGACCATATGCTGTGTTAGTGGCTGCAAACTTAGACGTAGACGAAATTTATCTATTAGGTTTTGATCTTTACAGTTGCAATGGTAAAGTTAATAATGTGTACAAGGGTACTCAAAATTACAATCCAGAAAATAGTTCTGCTGTAGATCACAGCTATTGGCAATACCAAATTTCTAAAATATTTGATTATTTTCCGCAGAAAAAATTTAAAGTGATTAATAAAAATTTTTGGGACATGCCCAACGATTGGAAAAAAATCAACGTGGAAAGACTTGACTTATAAATACATTCGTATATAATATTAACACACACAGTAAACAGCGGTCTTTTCAATGGCATTCAACCCGCTTTATAAATTCTGCATGTCATCAAACTTACTCGCTTATTTTACAGGAGGCAAGAGATGGCGAAATATCTTTCAACAAAAACATACGGCAACGACAGAGGTCTAAGTTGCTGCTTTAGACAATGGCGTTCCACACACAGTCATTGTTCACTGCTACATGGATACTCCATTGGCATTAAACTAATCTTTGAATCTGAAACACTGGATGACCGTAATTGGGTTATGGACTTCGGTGGTCTTAAAGCATTTAAAGAATGGTCAGAATGGCAGTTTGATCATACAATGGTCATTGCCAAAGATGATCCAGAATATAAAACCTTTATAGAATTGAACAAGATTCAAGGAGGTTTTAAGAATATGGGGATCATTGATCTTAGAGTAGTAGAAGGCGTAGGCTGCGAAAAGTTTGCCGAGCTAGTATACAACACTATGAATGAAATTTTAACTGCATACCAAGAAGGTCGTGGTTGGACACATCCGGACGGTCGTGTATTTGAAGCACGTTATCCTGTTGGACAAGGTGTTCGTCTACGTTCAGCCGAAGTATTTGAACACGCAGGCAACTCGGCAGTATACGAAGGATGAACTCATTTGAAAAGATATGGGCCCGGGCAACTGGGCACCTAATGGGAGAAACAGATGAGGACAGGCCGGATGTGCCTGTTCTTACTCTAAGAGAAGCTCGTATTGCTCTGTTTTTAAAAACATTCTGGGTAATTATTCACGTAGTCACATGTTGCTTTATTATTGCCAATGTAATTAGACATTGGTAAATAATAATATGCGTACATTTTCAATTAACAGAGTTGTTGCTTCCAACAACAATAAAATTTTTCTTATTGCAGGACCTTGTCAAATTGAAAGCCAAGATCATGCAGAACACACTGCCGGATTTATTAAAGAAGTCTGCGATAGTCTTGACATAGACCTAATCTATAAAAGCAGTTTTGACAAAGCAAATAGATCAAGTATTAGCACCAAACGAGGCCTAGGCATAGACGAAGGTCTTCAAATACTAAATTCTATTAAACACGAATTTGGTATTCCTGTTTTAACAGATATTCACGAAGCATGGCAAGCCGAAGTTGTGTCTGATGCAGGCATTGATGTAATACAAATCCCAGCGTTCTTGTGCAGACAAACTGATTTATTATTAGCAGCAGGTGAAACCGGCAAAGCTATTAACATTAAAAAAGGTCAGTTCCTTGCACCGCAAGATATGAAAAATGTTGCAGAAAAAATTGCATCAACGGGCAATGAAAGAATAATGTTATGTGAAAGAGGATATACTCATGGATACAATAATCTTGTGGTTGACATGCGCAGTTTACCTATTATGGCACGTACTGGTTATCCCGTTATCTTTGACGCTACACATTCTGTCCAGCAGCCTGGAGGAATGGGAACAAGCTCAGGCGGAGACCGCGAAATGGTACCCTACTTGGCGAGGGCTGCTGTAGCCACTGGCTGTGTTGCCGGTGTGTTTATAGAAACGCACGAAGATCCCGACCGAGCTCCCAGCGACGGTCCTAATATGGTTAAATTAGATAATTTAAAAAATATTTTAAAAGAATTGGTAGCTATTGATGCAATCGTTAAACATTGACCATGTTACAGTTTTATGTGTAAAATTTGGTCCTCTATATAAAAAAGAATATGTAGAAAGACTTAGGAACATGGTTAGTCGTCATCTAACTGTTCCTTATGAATTTGTATGCCTAACTGACGATCAACATCCTATAGACGGTGTTAGATCTATTGTTCAACCTCACGGCGGATACCAACGTGGCTGGTGGCACAAAGTTCATATGTTCGATCCGTCCTTAAATCTCAAAGGACGAGTTCTTTATTTTGATTTAGATGTAGTAATACACGACAATATAGACAAGTTAGTTCTTGGATACAAGGATGAATTTTTAGGAATTAGAGATTTTAATAGAAAATTTAATCCTAGTTGGAGTATACTAAACAGTTCTGTAATGAGTTGGCCTGCTGGCCTACATCCAGATATCTATACTGTGTTCAAAACAGATCCCAAAAAAGCTCAACGGTTGCACGGCGATCAAGATTGGATATGGCAAGTTGCCAAAAATAGAATTACATTTTGGCCAGATAAATGGATACAAAGTTACAAATGGGAAATCAGAGACCGAAGCGAATTGGTCTATGAACGAGGAAAGAGATATTTTAGGCACGTTAAGAATACCAAAATTCCTCATGAATGTAGTGTTTGCGTATTTCACGGAGATCCAAAACCTGAAGAAATTCAGGACCCCTATGTACTTGACAACTGGCGTTAAATGTAGTATAATAATAGCATGACTAAACATATTGGTTTTGCTTGCAAATGGATCGATCGTCCTGATCAGGTTAACGGTATTAAACCTAAGGACGATTGCAAAAAATACAACACTGGTGCTACCACAGTTGCTTGGTTAAATAGACAAACCAAAGACGTGGCCGTAGAAAAGCTGTGGTCGTTACTGCACCAGAATATCGAATCGTCACTACTCTTGGTAAAGAGAGTTGGAGAACTTGATGAAAATCTTAGAATGGTACGACTCAGTAGCGATATACTTCCTGTATACACTGAGCCAAGTTGGAGCTGGTTTTGGCGGACTCCCGATGTACGGGCCGCTTGCGAAAGAGGATTTAGACAAATCGGAGATGTGGCTCGCTCGCGTGGTGTTCGCCTTAGTTTTCATCCTGGCCAGTTTTGCGTCCTTGCTTCTGATTCAGACGATATTGTAAATCGTTCTATCGAAGAATTTGAGTACCACGTTGACATGGCTCGTTGGATGGGCTATGGTCGGACATTCCAAGACTTTAAGATTAATGTGCATATTGCAGGACGTCGTGGTCCACAGGGCATTGTTGCGGCATTGTCTAGAATGACCCCCGAAGCTAGAAACACTCTAACTATCGAGAACGACGAAATTAGTTGGGGCATTGAAGATAGCATTGAACTTGTTGATCACTGTGCGTTAGTCTTAGACATTCATCATCATTGGATTAAAACTGGAGAATATATTGAAACTACTGACGACCGTGTTAAAAGGATTATTGACAGTTGGCGTGGTGTGCGCCCTGTTATACATTATAGTGTTTCACGGGAAGAGCATCTTACTGACCATGCCACAGACACCTTACCCTCCCTTAATGCGTTAATGGAGAGTGGTCATAAAAAGGCAAAACTCAGAGCTCACTCAAACTTCTACTGGAATACAGCAGCGAATCAGTGGGCACTGAGTTTTTGGGATCAGTTCGACATTATGTGCGAAAGCAAAGCTAAAAATCTAGCTTCGTTTGCACTGTACGAACAGAGCATTAAGCAGCCGGTTTAGCTTTTGGCTTACGAGGTGCTTTTGGCTTTGCAGCCTTCTGAGCAGCAGGTTTCTTAGCAGCCTGTTGCTTTTTAGGTGCAGGTTTCTTAGCAGGTGCTTCTTTAGCAACTTCAACTGTGCCAGCACCTTCTACAACTACTGTTGCAGGTGGTTCACCTAAAGCTGTTACAGCTACAGGTGTTTCTTTTACAGTTTCAGGTGCTGGTGTCTCAACCTTATAAGGTACCTCCGCAGTTTCTGCTGCTGGTTTAGCGCCAAATAATTTTTTAAGTAATCCGAGCATATTATTCTCCTTAGGTTTTTATTTAGCGGTAAATATGCTTACAATACTATTTTAGAGGATTAAAATGGCATATTCTGACAAAGTTATAGATCATTACGAAAATCCTCGTAATGTTGGCAAACTTGAAATCGACGATACTGTAGGTACTGGAATGGTAGGGGCACCAGCCTGCGGTGATGTTATGAAACTACAAATAAAGGTGGACGATGTTACAGGTATTATTACAGATGCGAAATTTAAAACGTATGGCTGCGGATCGGCTATTGCGAGCTCAAGCCTCGTCACAGAGTGGGTCAAAGGAAGAACTCTTGAAGAAGCAGGATCAATCAAAAACAGCCAAATCGCCGAAGAGCTAGCCCTGCCTCCAGTTAAAATTCATTGCTCTATTCTTGCTGAAGATGCAATCAAAGCTGCTATAGAAGACTATAGAAAAAAGCATCAATGATTTATAACTGCGGTCCAGACCACGATATTAGATCGTTAGAAATTTCTTTGCCGGAAAACCCAAGCAAAATTGGAGTTTTTGTTAGCGGAGGCATAGACAGTGCATTACTCTACTACCTTTTAAATCTAGAAAACTCGGAAAAAAAACACCAAATAGTTCCTTTTTCTATTATGAGAAAGGAAGGGTCTAAGTACTTTTCTCACTTGGTTGTTGCTCATATTAATGAAGAATTAAGACTGCCTTTGGTTAAACCAGTTATAGTTGGTAAGCCTAATCTGCCAGAGGATCAGCAGGTTAAATCCGGAGTTATGGAAGTATTTCAAAAAGGATTTGATTTTGTATATGTTGGCGTTATAGAGCAGCTACCAATTCATATGGTAGGATGGCAACCAATACCTGCGGCAGAGACAGAAAAATTTAAGACTCCGCTTGTAAAATTAAATAAGAGTCACATAATAGACTTAGTTAAAAAGATAAAACAAGATTCTTTATTTGTTATTACACATAGCTGTTCTGGCTTAGAATTGGGCAGATGCAATAGTTGTAATGGCTGCAATGAAAGATCTTGGGCATTTGAACAGCTAAATTTGGAAGATCCTGGTAAATTATAACATGAATATAGAACAAACAATCAAAGAAATTATTTCAAAACAGTTTAATGTTGACGTTAATAAACTCAACGAAAATACTAATTTTAACAAAGATTTGGGCGCAGATAGTTTAGATACTGTGGAAATTGTACTAGCCATTGAAGATAAGTTTGGTATTGAAATTTTAGACGAAAGTGCAGAATCTATCTTAACTATCGGCGACGTTGTTAGATACGTAGAATCTGTTAAAGTTTAATATTTGCCCACAGGCAATTCAACGCTAGCTGGCATATCCCAGATCTTTTTACGCTCGACCCCTTTGCGTTGGGCAAATCTCTTAGAATCGCAGTTTGAACAACAGTGAAAATAATTGTTGCTTAATCTTTTAGTTTGAACCTTTTTTAATTCTCGTTCAAACATCTCATCGCAGTTGTCACAACGAAACACCGCCAGTGTTTTGATTCTAGTGTACGTGTGTTCGACTCCAGACTTACTGACCCTAACATATTGACTTTCTTGAGATTTTGTCTTAAGGAACATAACATATTTACATTAGGCTTATAAAATTTTTAGATAAATACCATAGAAATCCAAATAACCAGGATAAACTATGGCAAGAAAAATTATAGACATTGGTACCGTAGGTAATGATGGTACAGGCGACAGTATTCGCGATTCGTTCCGCAAAGTTAATGACAACTTTCGTGAGCTTTACAGCTCCCTAGGCTTAGGTGAAAAGCTAACATTTAAGAATCTAGACGATACTCCTGACAGTTACCTAGGACAGGAAAATGCCATCGTTTCTGTTAATAATACAGAAACTGGAGTTATCTTTAAACAATTAGTACCGGGATCAGGTATTCAATTAGATTTTACAACTAATTCTAGCGAAATTAGAATTAGCTCAGAATTCTCCGAAGTTGTAGCAGACCCTAGTCCACAACTTGGCGGTGATTTAAGTGCAAGATCGGGCGGCCAGCAATATAGAATTAAAGATTTGGGCACTACTGCTATTCCTTTACAGCCAGTATTTCAACATGAAGCTGTAAACAAAGCATACGCAGATTCAAAAATATCCCTTGCTGGGGTTAATGCCATAGACCCTAGAACAAATCAACCAAACGAAGCGTTTGGTAGAATGACTGGTCCTTTAATTTTATCTAGAGATCCCCAACCGGACGATGACGAAACCTTTGACGGATTGGTCGCTGCTACAAAAAGATACGTAGATAATTCTGCGTTTGGTAGTTCTGTAAACTTGTATGTTGCTACTTCTGGGCAAGATGAAAGGGTTGGTGTTAGCAAAGATTTACAGGGCCGCGCTTTGGCCTATGCTTATCGTACATTAGAAGCGGCTCTAAAACGTGCAGAAGAACTTGTACTAGAATCTAGATTAGAAATTGGTCCTTATAAAAAGACGCTGACCTATAATCAAGGCGCAGCAGAATGTACTTTAGATTTTATTGATGTTGCACCAGGTTCCGGTGGCGGATTTATTGGTACAGCATTAATGAGTGTCGATACCATAACATTAAATAGTGTCGGTGTTAACTATCTTCCAGGCGACATTATTACTCTTGCTGGTGGAACGTTTGTTGAACCTGCTAGATATGAAGTATTATCCACTGCTACCACACCCGGAGCTGTAGTTACTGTTAGACAATTAAGCTCTGGTGTTTATACAATACTACCAGGAAGCACAGGGGTTGCTACTACTACAGATAGCGACTTTGGTGCTGGTGTTACTTTCGATGTGACATATAAAGTTAATAATGTAATTGTAGACAACGGCGGTTCTGGTTATGGTCTTGTATCTGTTCGTATTGTTGGCGGTGGGGGCACCGGTGCATTTGGTACAGCCGATGTTGTTGGTGGAGTTGTACAAAGTATTACAATCACAGACGGCGGTTCTGGATTTACCAGTTTGCCTAACGTAGTCGTTAACCTTCCTAGATTCTTAATCAAAACAGAAGGCTTTAGAACCGACTTTACCGGTGATGTTACAACTAACACTCCTGCAGCAGTTAGAGGTAGAGATGTTAGAGAAGGCCTATATCTAAGAGGAGAAAGTTCTGGTGCGTTAGCTCAAATATTATCGCACTCGGGAGCATTGGATTCAGACGGTAACGAAATATTCGATGTGGACATTAAGTACGGTGCTTTCCAAATAGGCGAAAGCATTTCTTACGGTGATGTTACAAAATCTATACAAATTACAGTTTTGGTAGAAAGTGGCATTTATGAAGAAAATTTACCGCTAAGAGTTCCACAGAACGTGTCTGTAGTTGGTGACGAATTTAGACGTTGTATTATTAGACCTAAGCCAGGTATAAGTTCTAGTCCGTGGGCATTCTTACACTTCCGTAGAGATTTAACCGTCGGTGTAGAAACCGTAGATCAAATACAAATTGCAGATAGATTGTTTGGTTGGCACTATCTTCAAGATTCTAGTCAGCCAGTCTACCCCACAGTTAACAATAAAGGATACTACAAATCTGCTGCAAGACTATTAGAACTAAACAGAACATTCTTACAAAAAGAAGTTATTGGTTGGATTAACAATCAAATTACAAATAACATATCCCCATTTACAGGTGCGTTTAGTTATAACGACGATTTGTGTGAGCGAGATGTTGGTTTATTAATAGATGCAATGGTATTTGATTTGAAGTGGGGAGGTTCTAATAGAACAGTATCCGCTGCATTAAAATACTACGGAAACGCCAGCGGACTAATTGCTATTGGCGCCCAACTAAGTGAAACCGTAGCTGCTATAAGAAGGTTAAACACATTAGCACAGCTAGTTATTAGAAACGTAGAAATTACAGAAACATACCAAATAGCATATCCTCAAATAATCGACGGAGCCTTTATTGCAGAAGTTGGTACTACTGGTACTAGTTTTGACATTACTGGTGTTTCTACTGCTAATCCTGTTGTTATTACAACTGCATCTGCACACGGATTAGTGGACGGTGCTCAAATATTAATTTCAGATGTTGGCGGTACAACAGAAATTAACGGCAATGATTATTATGTTGATGTTATTAATCCAACATCATTCTATCTATACAACGATTTAGCTTTGTCTAATCCAGTTGACGGTTCACTGTTCACTGCTTATACAAGCGGCGGTAATGCAATAAGCCCAGGCGGTGTGTTTGGAGATTTAATTAATACCGTCATTGATGTTATAGACAACTCGGGAAGTGTTAATTACCCTAAAGACAACGACCAAATGGACGTTGCACTATGTAATGATGCTGTTAGATTTCAAGCAATTACTTTCCAAGGTCATGGCGGATTTGCTATGGTACTTGACCCAGAAGGTCAAATTCTTGCCAAGTCTCCCTATGCTCAAGAATGTGCATCTTTCTCTAAGAGTACAGGAGAACAAACATTTGCCGGCGGGCAGTATGTTGACGGCTTTGCTGGTAACTTAAAATTTAGAATCATAAGTAAAGATTCTGACACATTCTTACGTGTTGGCGAATTGAAGCGTATGCCTCAACTTCCCGCTTCATTCATTGTTGAAGATACTGTATATAGAATTAACTACGTTAGAGACTATACATTTAATGTAGCAGGCTCCACAGCATCTTTTGTTCTCGACGAATCAACACCTTGGACTACCCCTGTATTCTCTTATAACGAATCTATTTGCTATAGAGACGTTGGATTAATCATCGACGGTGTAGGTTACGACATTGTCTTAGGAACTAACTACCATGCTAGAAGAGCAGGATTATCTTATAGACTACAAGCTGCAACTGAAGTCATTGACAATCAATTAGATTTAACTGTTAGAGGAATTGAGTATGCTCACGTTCTTGCAGACAGTGCTGTTGAAGGCTATCCAATTGCCCAATCAACTATTGCATCTAGCAAAAGTCAAATTGCATTAACTGTAAGAAACGGTACAACATTTGCACCTAATGTTAGTTACACACTACCTCCAGGTGCTAGTGCAAACATAACCAATGCTAAAAATTTATTATTAGCTAACATAGATTTTATTAAAGACGAGGCAGTTGGTTACTTACAGTCAGTTTATCCATCGTTAGTATTTTCTGCAGAAACATGTGCTAGAGATATTGAATATATTTTAGAATCATTAATCTATGATTTAATTTACGGTGGTAATAGCGAAACAAGAAAAGCAGGTATAAAGTATTACGACGGTGTTGGTACTGCTGAAGTTTTACAAATACCAGGTGCTCAGAAAACCGAAACTATTGCTGGCATAGCTTATGCTAGTTATCTGGCACAACAAGTAGTACAAAACTTAGCCCCAACTACAACTTATACTTCAACGCCAAGAGTAACAGGAACGGCTGCATCAGCAACAGAGGCAGCAACTATTAATACATTAATGTCTGCTATTGGCAGTATAATTGGTACTGGGCCAAGTGCTGCTCCTGCTGAGGTTCTTCCTACTCTAACTGGTTATTCAGCAAGTTCTATAGCAGCAAGAAATTTATTAGTTGCTGCTAAGACAGATATTCAAGACGGTACTATAGCGTTCATTAACGAAAACGCTAACGTATACGAAGTTCTAATGCCTGGTAACAGATCTATGTTGAGCAACGACTTTACACAGATTAACGACTTAGGTTACGGCATTGTTGTTAACAACGGCGGTCTAGCAGAATGTGTAAGTATGTTCACATACTATAATCACATTTCATATTATTCTATAAACGGTGGCCAAATCCGTTCCGTTGGCGGATCATCAGCACACGGAAATTATGCGTTAGTTGCTGAAGGTGCAGACCCATTAGAAGTTCCAACACCGGTTACTTTGTATTATGACTTAGCACAAGGTGCCGAATGTTATTTCCCAAGCGGCGTATATGCTAATATTGTAGGTGGATTATCGTTATTCATTACTAATTACGATTACGTTCCAATGGCCAATTCTGAATTAGAAGTTGATCACGGTCTAGGAACAATATATCGTTATCCAATTACTTCTGCTGCTACTGACGATACTCTACCAGCTGGGGTTGCTAGACTTGGTCTAAAGAGTTCAGAAGGTACAGGTATAGATGGTTTAGCTGCTGTTATTCCAGATGGTGCTAAATTAACTATTAGACAAAACGCACAGGTTATATTAACTGGTGACGTTGTTGAAGTTGCTGTTAGACCATCCACCGGTTTGGTCTTGAGAGAAAGTCCAGACGTTTATCGTATTCTTCAATTCCAAGATTATACCGATCCGTCGGGAGAAAAAGCCATAACGATCTCGGTAGGATCTCCTACAATTATTAATAGAGCCGGCCACGGTTTGCAACCAGGCTATCAAATTAGTTTAACCACTACTGGAACATTGCCAACAGGCTTAGACACTCTAAACGTATACTATGTTTTAGCAGACGGATTTACCGCTAATTCTTTTAGAATTTCAGCAACTAAAAACGGAAATGCTATTAACACAACCGGATCACAAACTGGAAGTCAAGCATACATTGTAAGAGGCCTAGCAAGAACAACTCTTAGAGAAAATTACAACTATGTAGACATGTCTGTATGGCCAGTTCAACCATACGTATCTTCTAGTACCTGTACTATTACTATTGGTAATCCAACTACTGTTACACTAGTAAGTCACGGATTTTCTGCTAATGATGTAATTAGATTTACTACCACAGGATCACTGCCTGCTGGAATGAATGCTAATAGACATTATTTTGTATTGAGTGTTTTAGGTCCAGACACATTTACAATCACCGACGAAGCTACAGGATCAGCTACTGCATTAGAAACTACAGGTACTCAGAGTGGAGTTCAATCTGTAGGTAAAGTTATTGGTAGAGCAGGCGACAGCACTGTAGCAGTTGTTCCGTTAGGTGATTCCGAAGAGGCAAGAGTTTTAGGATCTAAATTTGTATGGAAGGGTGAAACATATACCATCAATACATATGCAGACGAAAATGCCACAGGGCAAGCATATGCTGAAATCTCTTTTAGCCCGCCATTGGTAGACAGCGTTGTTTACTTCTCATCTCCGCCAACTCTTAAGAGTGCTGTACCAAAAGATGAGCCAGGCACATTAACAATTCGTATTTCGTTAACTCGCGTTACATCTCATGACTTATTAGAGATCGGTACTGGTTCTTATGCAGACACAAACTATCCTAACGAAATTTATGGACCTGCTGTAAACCCGCTCAACGATTCTAACGAAACTGAAGAACGCGGAGTAGGTCGAGTATTCTATGTAACCACTGACCAGTTTGGTAATTTTAGTGTTGGTCCGTATTTCCGAGTTGACCAAGGCACAGGAACTGTTACATTTGCAGCGGCTATTGCGTTGTCAAACTTAGATGGTATTGGTTTTAAACGTGGTGTTCCAGTTAGCGAATTCTCAACAGATACATCGTTCTCAGATAATGCTACAGACACAGTACCAACAGAAAATGCTACAAGAGCATATATTGAAAGACGATTAGGTATTTCTCATACAGGTGCTGTTTTAAACTCAGCTTCCTTGATTCCTGCATTTACAGGCGGTTTTATGGCTTTAGATGGCCAGTTGCCTATGAATGGCGATATGAATTTAGGAACTAACAGAATTATAAATGTTGGTACTCCTGTTGATCCTACTGATGCTGTTAACTTAGAAAATTTAAAACTTTCTAACTTTGCAGAAATAAGTTTAGATGCACCAAGGTCTGCTGACATATTAACATTTACAGGTGCTGGCGAATTTGCACAAAATTCAACAGTAATAGGCGACATTAGTTTTAATATTGACAGTTCAGCTAATACCGTTGACGCACAAATTAATGCAGGTGCTATTACTAACGTAGACGTTAATGCCAGTGCTGCAATTGAACAAACCAAACTGAACATGAATGCTGCAACTACCAGAGCCAATGCAACTGGTATAGCACAAGCAGATAGAGGTCTTGCAAGTTTTGACTCTGCTCAGTTTACTGCTACTAACGGTTGGATAACTGTTAAGGACAACGGTCTACTAGCAGCCAAGATTGAACAGATAGCTACTAAACATTTATTAGGTAACAGCACACTGGTTACTAATAATGTAACTGCTGTTCCATTTACTACTGTAGTAAACGACGGCGGTGCAATTAAGAAAACTCAATATAACACAGGAACAGGTTATCTAAGACGAGTTGGATTTACTTCAACTAACGATACCGACTATGCTATAGTTGATGAAGCAACTATTAATACTCCTAGCACTCTTGTTAAGAGAGACAGTAACGGTGACTTTGGAGCTCGAAATGTTTCTGTAGAAAGATTGTTAGTAGACACTAAGATTGTTTTAGACACCACTACATCTGCCACAGGCGGCTACACACAAATTTATGGATTTAACAGTCAAGTTGGTTTGTTGATCGGTGACGGTAGTTTAGCCACAGACAAACGTAGCTTCTACGACAACGACGGACACACTTTCCGTACACAAAACGGTTTGGCGTTTGCTCCAATTATTGCTTCTTCAATACAAGTATCTACCTTAACTACAGGTGGTACAAGTACATCGGGAACTGTTATTGGTAACTGGAGTTTAGGAGCTGGTAGCAGATTCCAAGCTACATATGCAGACTTGGCTGAATACTACGAAGGCGATAAAGATTATCCTGTAGGAACAGTTCTTGTGTTCGGGGGAGATAAAGAAGTTACAATTTCTAATACAAAAGAAGATCATAGAATAGCAGGTGTTGTCAGCGATAGTGCCGCTTATATCATGAACAATGAATGTCCTGGAAATAAAGTTTGTATTGCACTACAAGGTCGTGTTCCTTGTAGAGTGGTAGGAAAGATTAAAAAGGGAGATTTGTTAGTTACATCTAATATTCCGGGTGTTGCTGTATCGGTAGGTGGTAATGCAAGACCAGGAACAATAGTAGGTAAAGCCTTACAAGATTTTGAATCAGATCACATTGGCACCATTGAGGTAGCCGTAGGAAGAACATAATGGCACAACAAAATATAACATCGGGCAATGCTCCTATAGTATGGAGTACGGTAGATGCAGCATTTCAAAAAATAAATGCTAACTTTACCGAATTGTATCTTAGCATAGGAGGTAGCGGAGTTGACCTAACAAACTTAGGTTCCGATGTTAGTCCTAGCATTACAGAATTTTATGATTTAGGTAGCCCATCAAAACGATGGAAAGATCTTTATCTTTCTGGTTCAAGTTTACATTTAGGATCAGCTGTTATAACTTCTACAGCAGGAGTAGTTAATCTTCCTGCAGGATCTAGTATCGGAGGTAATGTATTAGATCAAGAATATTTTAAAACTGTAGCAGTAGCTGGTCAGTCAGATATTGTTGCAGAGCCCGGTGGTACCGATACACTAACATTTGCATCAGGAAATGGTATTTCGTTAACTACAGATGCATCTACAGATACAGTAACTATTTCAAACGCTGGGGTATTAACTGCTGTAGCTGGGACTGGAATTAATGTCAGCGGAGCAAGCGGTAACGTAACATTTTCAAACTCGGGTGTTCTTTCTGTAGCAGCAGGCAGCGGAATTTCTGTTAGCGCACCTAACGGAAATTTAACTGTGGCTAACACCGGTGTATTAGCTGTTACAACGTTCACTGGATCTGGTATTCAAATTAATACCGTAGGTCCCGGAGAGTTTGAATTTGTTAATACATTACCTAACACCACTCAAGATACATTTAAACAAATTGCTGTTGCAGGTCAAACTGTAATTCAAGCAGACTTGCCAAACGACACATTAACACTGGCCAATGGTAATGGCATCGACATTACAACTAACCCGTCAACCGATACTGTTACAATTACCAACACCGGTGTAACATCGCTGGCTGTTACTAGTCCCGGACTGAGCATTACAGGCAGTACAGGTTCACTGACATTAGCCAATACTGGTGTTACTGCTATCTCTGCAGGCAGCGGTATTAGTATTAATACTAGCACAGGTACCGTAGTTGTTTCAAATTCAAGATTTGGGTTTACAAACATTGCTGTAGCAGGTCAGAATCCAATTCAAGCAGACAATACTACAGATACACTAACATTAGTTGCAGGTGACGGAATCGTCATGACTACTAATGAAACTACCGATAGCGTAACTATTGATGTAAACTACTTGGTAGGTAATGTATATTCCGAAACATCTACACTGCTAGTTAATGCTTCAATTGGAAGAATAGTAGGCGATGTAGATACAGGATTTTTAAGAACATCAGAGACTGAAATTGCTCTAGGCGACGGTGCAGGATTAACAAATCAAAGTTTTGGTTCTGTAGCCATTGGTAGATATTCTGCAGGAAGTAATCAAGGCACTAGATCGGTCGCTGTTGGATTTAGTTCTGCAGACCAGGACCAAGGTGCGTATGCTGTAGCAATAGGCGATGCAGCGGGAAATCAATTTCAAGGAACATATGCTGTTGCTATAGGTACTGGAGCCGGACAGGATCATCAAGGTTCAAATGCTGTTGCTATTGGAAGAAACGCTGGTAGGAATTATCAATCGGCAAATAGTATTGTAATAAATGCCAGCGGTTCTGATCAAGAAGCTGCTGCTGCTGGATTCTTTGTTAACCCTGTAAGAGAAGTTACTGGCCCACAAGTTTTATATTACAACCCAACAGATAAAGAAATTACATGGGGTCCTATACCAGCAGGAGGTGGCGGTGGCTCGGGTAGTGGAGATTTTGAATTAAATGTTGCCGGTGACGATTCCACTATAAGAAGAATATTTTCAGGTGAAACATTAAAGTTTGTTGGTGCTGGCGGTGTTACTGCAACCACAGATGGTGAGGGGCAAATTACTATTACAGGTCCTACTTTAGCAACTGTGGCTACCAGTGGCAGCTACAACGACTTAACTAATAAGCCTAGTATACCTGCTGCATATTCTGTAACTAGTATCGATGCACTTTCCGATGTTGACACATCTACAACTGCTCCAACTGATGGACAAAGCCTAGTATGGAGTGCTGCAAGCAGCAAGTGGTTGCCTAGCACTGTTAGCGGTGGTGGCGGAGGTAGTTTACAATCTAGATCTAACGTTGCAGGAACAACTGCTAGCCTTGCAAATGCTGCCACAGGTAATTTAACCATAACAGGTTACAAAGGTTATATGTTATATAAAATTCAAACTTCGGCAGCAGCCTGGGTTAGAATTTATACAGACATTGCTTCAAGAACTGCTGATTCATCTAGAGTTGAAGGAGCAGATCCAGCGCCAGGTGCAGGTGTAGTTGCAGAAGTTATTACTACAGGAGCTCAGACAATATTAGTAAGCCCGGGTGCATTAGGATTTAGTAACGAAACTAGTCCAGATACAAATATACAATTAGCAGTAACAAACAAGAGTGGCGGAACAACCACTATTACAGTTACCTTAACTGTAGTTCAACTAGAGGCATAAGATGTCTGATTTACTTGAATATATCAGAACAAGAAAGTATATTGTAACTGCTAAAGATTACAACGATCTTGATTCTATCTACGAAGAATTAGAAACCAAAGGAAAGTCACCTGCGGGATTAGAATTGTTTCGAGATATAGAATGTATAGATAGAAGACCATCAAGTAGAAATACAGTTTATAGATTGACAGAATGGGAAGCTTCAGAACTTGCAAGAGATCCCAGAATTAAAAAAGTTGAACCTCACCCAGAAGAATTAGGAATTCAAGCAGGAATTAATTCAACTACACAAACATCCACAGCATGGGATAAATCCGGGTCAACTAGCTCTCCGATGAAGAATTGGGCATTGTTAAGATGTACCGAAGGACAACAACGAACAGGTTGGGGTGGAACTGGTTACGAAGGCAACGGTTCAGGAACAGCAGCACAAACAGGAACTATTACATTAACACAAACAGGTCGAAATGTTGATGTAGTTGTTATAGATGAAAACGGTCTAGTTTGGAATCATCCAGAGTATGCTAGAAATGCAGATGGCACAGGGGGGACTAGAACTGTACAATACAATTGGTTCCAACATGATCCTGTAGTCAAAGGAACTAGCGCAGGAACATACACATACGGCACAGGCAGTCATTCTAGTCACGTTGCAGGAACGGTTGCAGGTAATACACAGGGTTGGGCACGTGATGCCAATATCTACAACATATATTATCTAGCAGGCGATCCGGGCACTGGGGCTTGGGACTTTCAGTACGTTATGGATTATGTTAGACAGTTCCATGCTAATAAAAGTGTAAACGTATCCACAGGAAGAAAAAATCCAACTATTACAAATAATAGTTGGGGTATGAGTATATTCCCAGGCGAATGGGCGTTTACTGACATTACCGCAGTTACTTATCGAGGAGTAAGATATACTCCGACTGGTACTACATCATTTTTAGGAACTAGTGGAGTTTGTACTGCTACCACAAGATTAGCATTTCTTCAAGGATTAGAAAATGCTGGTAATAGAATTGTAACTTCGGGTCCTTCAACAGCGCCCGGCGGAACTATTACTAGTAAACCTGCATCGTGGACACAGGATAGTCCTCAAAGTGTGTACATAGCAGAATTAACAGAACCAGCATCATCCTATATGGTTAATTTATCAACAACTGGTGCGAATACTGTTGTTAGAGTTAAATCGGATATTTCATCGGGCGGTAGTATTGGCGTAACTACGTTAACCACTGCTATACAGATAGTTAGATCTGCAGACAACACAGTTGTTGCTACTTTTAGTCAAGGACCTACATCGTCAGACAACGGAGGAGATGTTAGTGTTCTTATAGACGAAAATGTTACATTAGCATCTTCAGGCAACTATACTATAACATATTCGACAACATTATCAAATGCAGGAGTGGCAAATCCGTTGACTGCGTTTGCTATGTTAACTACAATTAATACAACACCCACTACAGAAAGTGCTACGGTAACTTCTATACCCAATTCATTGTTAGGTGCTGCGTCATTAACTTCATCTACTGTTCCTACTGTGGGCAGCAATGACGACGGTTATTGGACTTTAAATTTACCATTCTCAATTGAATATCTAGGATCAAGCTATAATGTTATCTATCCTAGCACAAACTTTTATCTAACATTTGGTTCTGGATCTACAGTATGGAGCGGAGTAAGTGTTTCAAATCCAGGCTCGCCAAAGATTATGTGGTGTGCTAGAGATAATTCTGTACAAAGAATTTATTATGGAACCGAGGGCGTTGCCCCTAATAGAACATTTAGAATAAGACAAGAAGGTAATGCAGCTACATCGGGAACATTAGGTAATCCCGGAATGGTCTGCGAATATACTTTTTATGAAGCAAATCCTTCTAGAATAGATTTACAAGTAGGAACAAACAACGCCAAACAAGTATCGGGCGGATTTACTACAGAACAATTAAATCAGTGGGGATTTATTTCTGGTCAGCGTATTCCTGCTAGAGTAGCTAGTTTAGATGCAGACATAGAAGATGCTATGGACGAAGGTATTATCTTTGTTGGCGCAGCGGGCAATGGCAGATGGAGACATTGTTTACCGGAAGAACAAGATTGGAACAATACCTTTGAAATGGCTATTCGTTATCCTGCCAGTGTTAATAATCCTTATTATTATATGCGAGGAACCAGTCCCACAGCCAACGACAATATTATAAATGGCGATTATGATTTACCAAATATTTGTGTAGGTTCAATTGACTCTATTCAAATAGATCAAAAGGTTTTATATAGTGACTGTGGTCAGGGTGTAGATATATGGGCACCAGGTACTAATATTATCAGTGTATTACCCAGCGGTATTGCCGATCCTAGAAACAGTGGTTATTACCTAGGCAAGTACAACGGTACTAGCATGGCTAGCCCTCAGGTGTGCGGAGTAATTGCCTGTGCATTAGAAATTTATCCTCATTGGAAACAAGAAGATGCTAAAGCCTATATTACCGGCATTGCTAAATTAAATCAACTAACAGAAAGATTTGGGGGACCTACAGACGGACAAGATCTGCAAGGTGCACCTAATCTAACTTTATTTTATAGAAAAGAAAGAGAAAGCGCAGGTAATGTGTTTCCTAAGTCTAACTATAATTTTAGACCTGTAACAGGATCAGTGTATCCTAGACCTAGAATACGAAGAACAATATAACGGAGCGCAAGATGGCGAAACAAACTATTAATGTCGGAACTACTGCAAACGATCGAAGAGGGGATAGTCTCCGAGCGGCGTTCCAAAAAGTTAATGCAAACTTTACAGAATTGTATACAGCATTAGGTCTAGCAATAGATGCGAATCTAAACTTAGGTGCTTTTGAGTTTAATGGTAGTGTGATGACTACTACAGATAGCACACCTGTAACTATAGATCAACAGGTAAACATTACCAGCGATCTAGTAATGAGTGGTGCAGTTGTTCCTGCTACTACTGATGTTTACGATTTGGGTAGTCCTACAAGACAATGGCGTAGTTTATATCTTACAGGCAGTACTGTATATTTTAATGGCGTTCCTCTAAGTGTTACCAACGATGGTACTATCATAGTAAACGGAGAAGTAGCGGCTACACCGAGCGGGGACCTAACATGGGACAGCATTGTTAACAAACCGACAACTACAGCCAGTAATGGTCTCACAGCCACAACAGACATCAACGGCAATGTCAACATAGGATTTAGTGGTATACTGTATGTCGGTAGCCAAACTCAATATAGTTTTGAAGAAATTGTAGATGAGAGTGGTCCAAGTCCTGTATATTCTTCAAGACTATCGCTGCCGTTGACTACAGAATTTTTAGGCGGAGATATTAGTCTTACTGCTTGGGGACCAGGTGTTAATATAACTGTAAGGAACACCGATACACTTGATGAGTATAGTTGGTCATTTAGCAATGATGGTAATCTGACTGTCCCGGATAAAATTACTTTCAATGATGGCACTTGGCAAAGCACAGCATTCATAGGACATGCTTATGAACTAAGAAATAGCCCTACTGGTAACTTGTATGTAACTTTAGATGACTATGGCACTATAAACACACCATTACTGTTGCCACGATCATTTACCGCAGTATTAGATACGGAACACTTTTATCCGCAACCCGGTATTGGTCTAACTGACACTCCTTGGGAATACGGTGTCGAATTCCAAGTTAATCCGGACGGTACAGTACAAGCAATGTTAGATGATCCTGTGAGGTCAGTTAATCCAGGATATGTTAACGGGCATGTATTTAGGTTCACCGAAGCAGATCACGGAATTCCGGGATACACATTTGATCTTACTCTAATAACAATCATCAACGACAATGGAAACCTTGTTGCTGAAGTAGGAGTAACTCAACCTCCAGTGTATCCATCCACAGTTAAGTCATTAGGTGCTGTCAAACTCACAGCCAACGACCAAAGTTGGACCTTTGGCACGACTGGCGTACTAACAGTACCAGCAGTCAGTGGCGAAAACTTGTTTATCCAAGGTTCTGAAATAGGCTCAACAAATTCAAGTATTGCCGTTTCAGCAAAAGATAATGTTCTTATAACAGCAGATATATTAGGAGAAACACCTAAACAGTGGCAATTTAAAACCGACGGAGATCTACAACTGCCCGCAGGCGGCGACATTGTAGATAGCACAGGCAATTCAGTGTTAGGCGGTGGCGGAGTATCTATATCAGTTGGCGACGGTCAAGGACCTAGTGTTGAAAATGTCACAGAGATTTTAATCAACGGTACTATTACAGAAATAGAGCCAGGCTTAGTTGGCATCAGTGTAACAGGGGAAGGCCTGCCAACAGTTACTATACCAGCAACACCTATAGTGCTCTACAAAGGCCTACAGGCCAGTTATGGTGTTGTACATTCTAACAACAATTCAAGCGAACTTAATGTCAACAAGATAGTCATACACAAACCAGCAGAAGTTACACTAACAATAGATCCCACAGGCAGCAACGACGCCTTCTAAGTCAGCGGATT
>JACCDY010247762.1_pt1 | contig 24041 bp, 30 predicted proteins | sample 7446391 | NCBI WGS metagenome assembly JACCDY01 (sample SAMN15323451, study PRJNA562643) | freshwater metagenome | isolation source: river surface water | place: USA:Blue River Watershed | collected 2017-08-18 | reverse complement strand
GGCAGCAGCAGGATCGACGGCGCCGGCCTCGGCTCGGCCTCGATCACGTGCGCGCGGTGGGCGTGGGGCTTGTAGACCCAGAGGCTCACCGCACGATCTCCTCGATGCCGAGTGTCCTACGGACATAGGTAGACAGCGATTGTCCGAGGGGCCTGGCTTTGGCCAGCAGCGCAGCACGCTGCTTGTCGGTGATAAGCACCATCAGGGGGCGAAGCTTCGGTTTTGGCTTGGGCGTTCTTGGCATGCATAGGTCTATATATACATGCCTAGACCGTGTCAAGTCGCCAGGCGCCGCGCCCACCACGCCTCGACCACTGCGAGCGCGGGGCCGCGCGCCTCGTACTCGATGTCAGGGATCGGGCTCATCGCGGTCACTGCGCCGATCGCCCAGTCGCCTCCGACGCCGAGGAGCCGCCGGTGCTGGAGGTGCTCGCGCGAGCCCCAGTGCAGGTCCGCCACCCCGGTGCGGCGCCAGCTCACGCGGAGTTCGCCGACCGTGTCGCGCTGCAGCCCGAGTCCCCGGCGCAGGATGACGGCGCGGCTCACGCCCTCCGAGCGCGCCTCGGCTTCGATGGGCGCGGCCTCCTCCGGTGAGAGGTAGACGGTGGTCCTCACCGGCGGAGGTAGCCCAGCCGGTGGGCGGCCAGCGCCTGGCCTCCGTCCGCCTGTGCCGCCACGGCGGCGATCGTCCTTCTTTCTCGGGGTCGTCATAGGTATCCTCCTGCGCAGCCACGGGGCCGCGCTTGTCCGGTCGTGGGGTGAGCGGGGCGCCCGCCTGTACAGCGAGGCGCCCCGCGGTCTAGTCTAGGCTTCGGTGGCGGACTCTTCGGCGCCGTCCTCTGCGATGTCGTCTAGGTACTGAACGATCGTCGCGACCGCATCCTCATCTTCCCCTGAGTCGGCTAGGTAGCAGAGATCGACCATCTCCTGGTCGCCGCTGGCCTTGGCTTCCTCGCGGAGGGCGGCGATCCGCTTGCGCCAAGCTGGCCATTCCTGCTGGTCGTACTTGAGGTAGTCGATGATGCTCATGCGCTTGATGTCGGCGAAGTCTTTGGTATTCATGGTGCTTGTCCTTTTCTGGGCCCGCTGTACCGGCGCCCGATGAAGAGAGCATAGCACCATTTGATTCAGCGGCAACGCGAAATCAAGACAATCGTAAATATGTAATGATTTCGTGCACTACCGTTTGCGGTCTAGGGCTGGTACTGGGCCGGTTGGCGCGCTGCTCCGTCGGGTCTGGACGTCTGCGGTGGACTCTCCCGCCCCGGACGGGGGGGTGAGGCCGGCCTCGAGGGCTCGGATCCGCTCCCGGTAGCCGGCGAGCGTTCCGGCCATCTCCAGGATCTGTCGCTCGAGTTCGGCGCGGTCCCGCTCCGCCGCGCGGGCGCGCCGCTGCTCCTCCACCACCTCGGCCTTGGTCCTCTGGTAGAGCGCACTCCACGACGCGAGGCCCTGCGCCTGCGACGCGATCGTGGCCTGTAGCTGCGCCACGAGGCGAGCGCCTTGCTCCCGATCTCGGTCAGACTGAGCCCGCAGCGATGCGATGATCGACTGCCACTCGCTGGCGCGCGCCTCGGCGTCGACGCGGGCGGCTTCGGCGTTCGTTTTGCGTCGGCCGCCGAGCCACCCCACGACGGCCGCGGCAACCACGCCGAGACCTGACACGATGCTCTTGGCGTCGAGATCCACGCTCACCGCCAGCGCTGAAGCACGACGCAGGAGATGTCGATGGAGAGCGTGCTAGCTGTGGATGGAGTCCCGTGCACGTAGTCGTAGAGCAGTGTATTTGCGGCGGGTGTGTCGGTCGTTGAGACCGAATCAGCGAGGAGCGAGAAGGTGCCTGACGTGTCGTATTGCTCGAGGGCGTAGTAGATATCAGTCGAGCCGGGGAAGGCGCAGATGCTGGCGACGTACTGGTAGGTGTCTCCGGTCATCGCCGCACCGGTGATGCTGGTCCTAGTGCATGTGCCGGTGCCGTCGTTCGTCCCCCAGTAGAAGTTGCTGTCTGACGAGTCCACCATGAAGCCGGCGCAATTCAAGAAGGTTGACGGCTCTACCCCAGCATTCATTGGGATGTTGGACGATGTGCCGTACATGCCCACGAAATAGCGGGCTGTGGATGGGTGCGTGTGGATGCTGAACCTGGCTTGCCAGAAGAACCCCCCCATGTTCGCCGTAGTCGACGTGAACACCGTTGCAAAGGTGGCCCGCCATCCAGCGTGTTGATTTGCCGACGCGCTAGTGGAGTGCCTCAACCGCTGAAACTGGGTGAGGTAGTTGGTGGTGGCTGGGGCTTGGCTCGACGCCGACCCGCCGCCGTTGACCGTGCCCATGGCGGCCGAGTTGGTTGTATCGGGCGTGTTCGCAGAACCAGCGCTCCAGATGCGCGGTTGAGTGAGCCAGTCGGGAGCGTAGCCCTGCGGATCACCGGCGGCGCCGATGGTCATGAAGCTATTGCGCCCGGCCCGCAGCAGCGAGAAGAGCTTCGACCCTGCTGACGGGCTCGCGGGCGTGGCGGTGGTTACCTCACCAACCACGATGTCGTCGGCGTCGATGGTGACGTTCGCCGCGCCGCCGAAAGTGCCGCTGCTGTTGTACTGGACTTGTGGGTCAGACCCGCCTGGTCCAGCGCTAGCCCCCAGATCTGCGACGAGAGCAAGCTGTCCGCTCGTCCGAGGTTGGGAGAGTGTGGCGATCATGAAGACCGCGGTGCCTTCGGCCCATGCGCTGGCGGTGGCGGAGATCGTGAGGGTGTCGGTGGCGATCGCTGTTAGGGAGACCGTCTCGCCGCCATCGCCACCGATCATGATGTCGTAAGGCAAGTCCGTGTCGAACTGAGCGCCCTCGCCAGAGACCAGGGTGATCGACGTGGCCCCGGCGCTGATGCCTGCGGAGAGGTGTCCGAGCTCGGTCTGGGCGGAGTAGCTCTGCGTCAAGGCACGCCTACCTCCAGGAGGTTGATGCCGCAGCTAGAGCGCCCACCGGCCACCCCAGCGGCGCCGACCGCGACCGAGATCCCGCCGCAGACCAGGGCGCCGAGCGGGGTCATCATGGGGCAGTCGACCGCGGGGCAGGCCGGGCAGAGCAGGCGTCCGGCGGCGATCGAGGCGGTCAGGGCCTCGAGGCGCTCCACCCGGCGTGACCGCGCCACGAGCTCCAGACGGGCCCCAGCAAGCTCGCGCTCAGCCACCCGCCGGCCGGTGCGCTCGGTGACGTAGGCGCTCCAGAGGGCGCGCTCAAGCTCGGTCCGCAGGGTGGGCGGGGCCGCGGTCGAGGTCACCACCTGAGCTGCGAGAAGGAAGGCTAGGATCACATACCCCCCTCAAGAAGCCACGGCATCTCGACTTCGGCTGCAAGCCTTCGGGCGCGCATCCGATCGTCCTTCTCGATCTCTGAGAGATAGACGTCATGCGCCCACGCCGCGTCCGCGTCTACGGCGGCCCCGAGGAGCGCGGAAAGGTCGGCGGAGACGGGGTAGACGACGGGAGCCTTAGCCATCTGGGTGCTCCTTCTTGTAGGCGGCGAGGATGGCCTCAAGCTCCCCCGCCGCTGGGCCGGTGGCTTTGGCGTGCTCTCCATCGATCTCGATCCGCGTGACGTCCCGCGCCGTGTCGACCTGGATCGCGGTCAGGTCCTTGGTCTCGGCACTCTCGATGGCGGCCACGTCGGCGCGGACCGTCTCGACGCGGGCGCGCTCGGCAGCTTCCTCCGCCTTGGTCTCTGCCTCCTCGACCCGTCGGCGCTGGCCCATCACGTAGGACCAGACGGCAGCGGCCACGGCGGCCACGATAGCGCCAGCTGCAGCGATGGCCCCCGGCCGGTCGCCGACCATGCGGCGCCACAGCAGGACCACCGACAGCACGCCGACCGCCACTAGGGCGATCGCGGCGCCGACGTCCCAGCGACTCATTTCTTCCTCGAGAGCCCATCGACCCAGCTTTGGCCGCCGATGCCTGCGCCGGTGATGAGGCCGAAGGCGAAGACCAGGTCCCGCATCAGTTCAACGTCGCGCTGGATGAAGCACGCCGCGGTGAACATCCCGATGATGCCGAGCTGGCCGACGGCGGTCGTGAGCCACTTCGCCCGGTGCCACGGGCGCCGCTGGTCCTCGAGCTCCGCGGCCTGCGCCTTGGTCAGCGGCGCGCCGACGATAGGCGGCGGCAGGTCGCTCGTGTGGGGAGGCACCGATGTCCGCGACAGGTCTTCGATCGGTGTGGTCATTTGCTTCGCCTGCTTGCGCGCGGTGGGAGCATCGCCAGCGAACGACGCTGGTCGAGCGGGCGCCCGCAGTCCGGGCACGCTTGGCGTGGCGCGCTGGTTGGGAGGTACCGGACATACTCGCATCCCGAGCGCTCGTCGGCGTGGTACTGCTCGAAGACCTCGCGCGCCTCGAGCGTGAGCCGCTGGCCCGTCTCCTCGTCCTTGATGGCCACGCGGTCTTTTTCCGCCACGGTCGTGATCCTTTCCTTCGCCGAGTAGATCGACAGCACGCTGAAGCGCGACGCCTGCTCGGGCTGCTTTGCCAACACCATGTCATCGACTCCTATCTTTGAGGGTCCATTCCGGGTGCTGCACATGAGCACCATCGAAGAAGCTGAAGTCCCCGCCCCACCTGAGCCCAAGCCGACGCGCTGTCGCGCCGATGATGCGATGCCATCGATCGCCCGGCACACCAGGGTCCGTGATCCAATGGCGCTGCGAGGCCACGCCCTCCACGAGCGCGATGTCGATGGCGTCACCGGTGTTGTGGGCGGATCGACCAGGGAAGGCTCTGGTAACGGTGTGGTCGTTCGGGTCTTTGGTCTCGCGCCATGATGACTCGAGCATGACGTCAAGACCAGGACCGATGAGCTCGCGCCCTTGGGCCCAGATCTGGAGTTGCTCCGCGTTCGAGCGAAAGCCGTACACCACCAGCGGCGAGCAGTTCTCCGTCGCGCACATGGCGTTGACCTCGTTGTAGAGCTTCCAAGCCGACAGCCGAAACCTGGCCGAGCACGAGTCGAGGCGCTCACGTTCCTTCGGATGGAGGACGGCCATCGGCATCAGTGAACCCTCGGGTGAGCAAGCAGGAACTCAAGCGCCTCAGGCCCAGCCCAGGACAGCGGCCAGTGACCGCCGGTGGTTGGACTGCACCACTCGATCTCTCGAGGCTGGCAGGACAGCACGGAGCACGCGCTGGGCACCGTCGGCGTCGCTGGCGTCATCGCGCACCCGTCAGCCGCAGCCCAAGCAGACGCAGCGGCGAGCCCGAGCGAGTACGGCACCTGGGTGTCATTCTGCGCGTGGTAGACCATGATCGGCAGCGCGATCGTGGGGGTCACGGTCATGGCCGACGACAGGACGGCGGCAGAGGCGAGGAGGCCTGTTCGGGTGGCAGCGATGGTGTGCGCCAGGAAGCCGCCCCGCGATCGCCCCCAGACATGCACGCGGTCTGGGTCGATGCACAGGCGCTCCATAGCCGAAGCCAGGATGGCGTCGAAGAGTTGGACGTCCGCGCTACCCGGTGTCGGGTCCCAGCCGAAGCTGTTGGGAGGCGGCCCGCATGCGTTGTCCTGGAGCCCGGTGGGGTAGATCCAGATCGCATCACCGCCGGAGGCCTCGAGGAGGAAGGCGTTTTGGCAACTGGGCCCCTGCCAGCCGCAGCCGCACAAGCCGACGATGAGCCGGTGACGGTGCTGGGGATCGTAGGTGGCGAGCGGGATCGACTGGCGGTACTGGCGCGTCACGCCGGCCACGGAGATGGTGCGGTCGGTCGTGCCAACCGACGCCGGCTGGCCGCATCCCGCCGAGCCTGAGCCAGCATCAGCGACGCCAGCATCATGCGCGACCCAGGCGGAGCAGACGAAGCCCGCGTCTTGAGCGACGGCGTCCATCGAGCAGAGCAGCGAAGCGACGAGGATCGAGGCTCTCATAGCGCCTCCATGACGTTGAACGCGACGATCGGGCTGTAGTAGGTGGATCCATCCGCGAGCTCGACGACCCATTGGCGTCGCCACTTCCCCGCCGGGGTCAGGTCTCCGTCGGCCGTGAGGTAGGCGGCCTGGCCGGGCTCTGCTGTGGTGGCTGCGGTGTGGTCGGCCGATGTCCCGTCGGGCAGCTCGAGGCGCAGGGTGATAGTCCCGCCGGTGAGGTCGACGACCGAACCATCCAGGGTGAACGAAGCCGAGAACTGATGCCCGATGGTGTTCTCGAAGATCATGCGGCCTCCAGCTCGATGGTGTCGTCCGTCGAGCGAAACGCGATGCTGTCGTCGGTGCCGTCGAAGGCCACGTCATCGGACGTCGAGCGCATGGCCACACGGTCATAGCCGTTGGCGGCGAAGTCCCTCAGAACCATTACCCGCGCGCCGACGACCGATGCGCTGATGTTGATGGCCGAACCGACCGTAAGGTTGACGTCGTTGGACGAGTCGACGACGGTTCCGGCGACAATGGACGCGCTGACGTCGATGGCGCTCAGCACCACCAACGAGAAGATGTCCGTGACGACCGCGCCAGATACAACCGAGGCCGAGGCGTCGATCGCGGATGTGGCGGTGATCCTGGAGGACTGAGCTGCTCCGGTGACGACCGCGGCGCCTGCGTCTGTGGCTGCAGAGGGGACTAGCGTGAGGCGCTCCGTTGCGCCGGTGACCACGGACGCGGAGACATCGATCGCAGAGACGACAGACAGCGACGTAAGTTCGGAGACGGTCGCCCCGGAGACGACGGACGCGCTCTGGTCGATCGCCGCGGTGTCGATGACGGTAAGGCGCTCGGTGGCTCCGGTGACGACCGAGCCCGATGCGTCTACGGCCGAGCCGCCGGAGATGGTGAAGCGGAGCGTGGATCCCGTGACGACCGAGGCGCTCTGGTCGAGCACGCCAGGAGTGAGCGTGACCGCGGCAGGCACTGCGGACACGAGCGTTCCAACGTACTGGGCGCCACGCGGAGACGGGCCCCACCGCCTGAGTCCTGGGGCTGAGTTCACCCGGCCGTTGGCTGACTCCATCCAGCCCATAGCTAGCTGTGTGCCGCCAGGATGTTGACCATGAAGTTCGTCGCAGTCGCGGCGGTCTTGTTGACGTCCAGCAGCGCCAGACACGCGTCGTCGAAGATGCGTACGAGCGAGACGGCAGTGTTGACTCCGTCGGTGGTGCAGATGAGGTTTGCGATCGGGCACGGCACCCAGATCAGCGGGTGACCGATGACGAAGTTGACCACGCCGGTCGCGACCGCGGCGCTGCATTGCATCTGCGTCAGCGCGGTTAGCCCGGTGTCGCCCGTGTCGAGCGGCGCGTACCACTGGCCGACAGGATGATCGAGACGCCGCACGATGGCCCCGCTGTTCCCGGTGAGCGACGGCATCGTCTGGGTCGCGTTTCCGCTCTGGTCGGTGTACTGGCACACGGTCCAGTTGTGAGCGGTCGCAGCGAGCGCTGTGCCGCCTACTTCGACGAACAGGAAGTTGCCGCCCGCATAGTCCATGTCCGTCGAAGTCGTGCTCTGGTAGCGCGTCGGCACGCCGGTGACAGCCTCGGTGGCCGTTGAGTTCATGGTCTTGTTCACCTGGAACAGGCGGTCATAGACGAGCGCGGTGGCGCCGAGCGTGGCTAGCGAGTCCACCTTGAGGATGTGCAGCGTCTCGCCGCTGGGCGGGTTCACGAACCGGATCGCGCCTGTACTCGCGCCGGTGAGCGCGTCACCGCCCGGGGCGTTGCTCGCGTTCGCGCCAGCGGGCGGGTCTCCAGCTCCACCCCAAAGAGAGGTCGTCACGCTGGCTACGCCGGTGAAGCCGCCTTTCTGCCACTTGAGGACGCGCTGGCTACCCGAGGTCACCGCCGCGATGATCTCGTCCATCGACGCAAATCCGGCGCCGACGACATCGCCTCGCCCCAGGTTGTGGACGGCGCGACGGGCCTTGCGGGCCATCGTGCGAAAGACGCCCTTGGCCGTGGCCTCTAGACCGACCTCGATGCGACCACGGAAGTCGCCGCCGCCGCAAGCGAAGACCTTCCCAGGCACGCCGCCGAGCGCGATCGGTGGGCCGTACCAGTCGCGCATAGCATCGGAGACGCGCGCGACTTCTTCAGCGCCTAGCCAGCGCTCGAGTTGGGATGAATGGGTCGCCAGCGTCGGGATGTGCATGGTGACCTCAGAGGATGAAGATTCCGCCAGCAGGCCATTGGATGGTCACGTTGCCGCCGCTGGGCGTGAACGGCAGGCCGGTCACCCCTGTGTCGAGGTACGCGAGGAGTCTGCTCGTGCTCTCCGTGCCCGTGTGGACGTAGAGGATGATGGCCTCGACCGACGAGCCAGAGACCGCGGTGAAGGTGACGTCATCGGCATCGAATACGCCGGTCGCGACCGAGGCGAAGGTCTGCCCGGTCATCGCCCCAGAGGTCGCGATGCGCGCGCCGCCAGCGACGTCGTCGAGGAAGTCGTGCGCGCTCGAGTAGGTATAGGTTCCGGTGTCGACCAAGATCGCGCGGATGTCAGCGCTGGTCAGGTTCGGCTGGCCCGTGGTGCCGAGGATGTTCCGATAGGCTGGATAGACCGCGTTTGCCATCGACCTGGACGATGGCAGCGGGCCACCACATAGGCCTCACCAGAGCCGGTGAAGTCAGAGCGGCGGATAGCGCGTGTCGAAGCGCGGGTCGGTCGATCCGCTTCCAGCCGGCGCCAGGGCGTTGCCGTCGATGACGTCCTGGAGGTGCGTGGCGAACGTCCACCACGAGCGGAGCTTGTTCATCCCGTCGATCTGCCCAGGCTCGCCAGGAGCACCGGGCACGCCGCCCGCCGGGTTGGCGACGAATAGGTCGCGCTGACCAGCATCCGGGGAGCCGCGGAAGATCGCCGCGTGGGCCATGAAGACGCCCCGGCAGATGTTCGCCGCGTCGCCGTTGGCCCCGATCTCGAGGCGCGATGTGCCGGCCGTGAGCGTTCCTGGGATGGTGCCGACGGTGGTGGTGGCCATCGCCACGCCGTCTCGATAGATCGTCACCGCGCTGGATCCGTAGTCGATGACGAAGTGGTGCCACGTGTTTGGATGAACAGCCACGCCTGTCGTCGCCACATAGTTCGATCCCGTGTCCGTGCTGATGTGGTTCGCGATGTAGACGCGCATCTGGCCGCTCGCCAGGAACACCACCTTGAAGACGCGCTGCCCGCTTTCCCACCGACCGATCGGGCTCATCATGGCCTGGTCGGTCATCGCAGACAGGGCGGCCACAGGGTTCAGCCAGAAGGAGATGCCGAAGTTCGCGAGGCCAGATGAACTCAGGCTGGAGTTGTAGGCCACCCGAAGGAATCGCGGCGAGTAGCCGTCGAAGTAGATCGAGCGCTTCTCCCCGATGAACCTCATCACCGGCGGGATGGGCTGAGCGGTGATGGTCGGGACGATGGTCACCGCCGGCAAGGTGGTGTTGAACTTCCAGACCGCCTCGAGCGATGCGCACGGCGGCGACTCTCCCTCGTCCAGGCTGACCGACGTGAGCTCAAAGCCGGTGTTGATACCTGCGCCGTCGATGCCCTCCATGACGAACATGGGCTGATCGTGCGCGATGATGTCTCCGACCTGAAGGTCAAAGCCGCGGGCCACATGCACCTTGAACGCGACCTTTGGGGCGCCGCGGGCGAATCGGTGGAGGCGCTCGTCTCGGTTCGCGACAGGGATCGTGATGTCCCAGACGATGGCGAAGTTCGGGATAGTGCGCGCGATCGTGCCCTGCTCGCCGCGCGCGATGGTGTAGCGGAAGCTGTGGGGATGGCTGTACTGGTTGATCGTGGACGAGGTTTGTCCACGGTGGTCGCGCTGAACGTAGGTCAAAGGCGTCGGCACGCCAGCCGTCGCCCGCACGATCTCGTATTGGTCGTCTCCGTCGCCCCAGGCGATCAAGAAGTAGGCCTCTCGCCCGCCGGTGAGCGTGTCGATCGGTGCCTGCTCAGGCACCAGCACGCCGACGCCATCCGCCAGCGCACCATCGGCGGTGACCAGGGCGAAGCTGACGTGGTCGGCATCGACGACGGTCAGCGCCACCGGGCTTGCGCTCGAGACGTTCACGCTAAGGCCCGTGGTCGAGATGTAGTCGCCCGTCTCGAACCAATGGCCGACGCATGTCACCGTCGCCACGTTCGAGGTCACCGTGACAGCGCTGGTCGGAAAGCCGCCCTCTGTCCCGCTCGCAGCCGGGCCCCGGAAGCCGCGCCTGTAGCGCGCGCCGGTGAAGCCCAGGAGCGATGCGCTCTTGATGTCGATCTCCGTGGCCGCGCTCGAGTACCCAGCCGCAACCTGGGCCGCCATCCTGAGCCAGTCGTTGCCGAGCGTCGCAGCAAGGACGCGGTCGATCCCGCTGCCGTAGTAGGCGAAGTCGGCCTGACTGTCGGCGTCGTCTCCGCGCACGATGCGGTCCGTGGCCAGTTCCTTGCCCGTCGCGAACGCATAGTCGCTGCCCTCGGACCCGTTCTGGATCGAGACCTTGACGTCGACCCGGTTGGTCAGGTTCGCCACCGTCTCGGGCTGGCTCCAGTCCCACAGGTCCTCGGCGGCGAAGTAGCGATCGATCGTGGTCGTGGCGGTGCGACGTCGGAAGGCGATGCGGCCGTTGTCGTCGAGGTAGATCACCCCGTTGAGCAGCACGAGCAGGTCTTGGACGAGGTCCCAAGCCGGCCTCGGCTCGAACGCCAGCGAGCCGCTGAAGCCCTCGAGCTCCCCGAGGTAGTTGTGCCGGAAGCGCCCATCCCAAGAGCCGCTCCAGTTGTAGCCGTCTGGCTCGGCGATGTGCTTCCGCTGGGCTTCGTAGCGCGACAGGTTCCAGTGCGTGATCGTTGTCGGCAGGTTCTTGAAGTCGAACGTGGTGGACGACCACAAGTCGGCAGGCACGTGCTCTTCAAGCAGAAGGCGGATCGCCTCGAGTGGGTGGACACCGATGACGCCGAACGTGATCTCGGTGTCCCGCAGGTACGCCAAAGCGTCCTTGCACTCGAAGGTGATTTCGCCACTCGCCTCCACGGACCAATCGTCGATGTATCCGCGCCAGATGGTGCTGAAGTCACCGGTCACGATCTCCGTGGTCCCAAGCGCGACGCGAACGGCCTTGTTCTTCAGCGGGAAGTTGACGATGAGTGCGCGCGCAACGCCGTCGGCCTTCATGCGGATCGAGACGCCGCCGGACGATGACGTGCCCTCGAATGCGTCGAGCTCGGTCGTGGTCGGCTTGATGCTGATGACGCTGTTGGACAGGCCGAACTGTGAATCGGCGCCGTCGACTAGTAGCAGCTCGGTTCCTGCCGGCGTGATGCCGACCAGGTGCCTGATGTCGACGCCATCGCGCGCGAGAGAGGCGGAGAGCTCCGCGGATACGGTGCGAGGCATGGTCTAGGTCTCCCTCGAGACGAACGGGGCTTGCTCGATGAGCGGCACCTTCACCGAACGGATGTACGGCCCGCCCGGGATGACGCCCATGGCCGGCTCGGTGCGGCACAGGTAGGCCGCGCGCACGTTGGTGTTGGGGTTCGGCAGGTAGAGAAACGGCGTCGTGCCGTAGTTCATCCCAGCGAAGGCGTCGCGGAAGATGTCCTCGTAGGTCTGCGAGTCAGGTAAGAAGGTCGGCGCCACGCTCAGCCGCCCCGCCCAGCGCTCGACGCCGTGGATGAGCCCGGCCTCGGACTCGGCAATATCAACCTCGCCGTCAAGCACGATCTCGTCCGAGAACTCCGGCCGATGCGGCAACGTGAACCGCTGGCCGAGGAAGATCTCCCCGATGCTGGGCTCGCTCACCGTGGTGAACTGGACTCGCATCCAGCGGACGTTGGAATAGCGGGCGCCGACGACGACGCCGGTGTGGAGCCCGCCACCAAGGGTCACGTCCACCAGGCGACGCGTGTTCCCGCCGAGCCACGGTGCCGAGCTCCACTGGGCGATGGTCTGGAGGTTCGAGGTGAACGCATTGTCGTCCGCGATCTGGACCGCGACCGCCGTTGTGCCCGCCGCGTCAAAGTCGTGGCTGATGATAGCGACCGAGTCGAAGGTGACGTTCGCCAGGTCGAAGAGCAAGTAGGTCAGCGTCCCGCCGCCGATTCCGTTGCCCCTCGAGCGAGGCTCCGAGAGCCCGTCCCACAGGCGGCTCGTGGCGTAGGAGATCACGTTGGTGTACGTGGCCGAAGAGCCAGAGGCCCATGACCCGCTCGTGCGCCAGACCGCCGCGGTGTTGTAGGACGCCGCCTGGTTGTTCACCACGATCATGGGCAGGTCCGCGGCGAGCCGCGTAGTCTCCGTGGCTGTCAGCTCTGCATGTGCCCAGGCCACTAGGTCACCCCCAGAAAGGGAGGCTGCTCGATCCACTGCTGGCCGAAGTCGCGTCCGCCGAGCGGACCGATGCGCGCAAGGTCGAGATCCTTGTTGGTGTGCCGCAGGAGGTAGACCGTGTCCTGCGCCGTGGCTGGGTTCGGGCACCAAAGGAACGGGCACGCGCCGTATTTGGTGTCCGCCCAGAAGGATCGCACCGTGTCCGTGTCCGCCAACGTGCTGTTGCGGTCGTTGGTGTGGATGAGCACGTCTGGCATGCGGCGCCCCACCGCCAGCGCGCGCACTGTCTGGGTCGATCCGTTGTCCGACGTGGCCACGGTCGAGGCCCGCGCGTTGATGTCGTGCCCCGTCGCTGGCGCCGATACAAGCTGGCGACGCCGCCCGAGCCACGCCTCGCCCAGGTATGGCGTGAAGCCGCTCGGGGCGTTGAAGCGGAAGCGGACGTAGCCCGAGCCCGAGCGCACGTAGTTCATGAAGCCCAGGTACTCGCTGCCGGAGAAGGTAACGCCCGTCGCGATCGTGGCCGTGTTCGTCGTGAACGCCCCATCGTCGGCGATCTCGATGTCCATGGTCAGGCCCGAGACCAGGTGGAGCGACCCGTTGAGGATGGCGAAGGTATCGAAGTCCCCGCTGAACGCGTACACCAGCCAGAAGTCGGTGGCCGAGTCGTCAGGGTTGGTCTGGCGGAACTTCGCGCGGTCGACGGCGTAGTAGGCCGGCTCTTGGCTGATGTCCGGGTCGGTGATGACGCCGGTCGCGTTGCTCCAGATCGGCAGCATGACCGATGGGTCATAGACGTGCGAGCCAACCAGCAGCGGGCGGTCTAGAGCGCGCGTCGAGGTCTCGAGCGCGAGGCTGGCGACTGCTGACCAGGTCACTTGAGCACCAAGAGCCCTTGCCGCGCGAGCTGGCGAATCGCTGGAAGGACGGCCTCACGCACCGACCGATTGAAGTCGGCCTTGGTCCCAGGGACGAAGCTCGACTGGTTGACGGTAAGGCTCAGGTTGCCACCGCCGCCCCGGCCACCGCTTGCGCCCGAGTCATCCGGCGCACGGCCCGCGGCCACGTTCTGGCGGACCTGGGCGGCCGGAACCACGTACTCGCCAGGCATCAGCATGGCAGGCACGGAGTCTCGGCCGATGGAACCACCGACCACGAGTCCACCGTCAGCCATGCCGATCGCGGCGCTGAGCCCTGCGCCAGCAGCGACCATCACAGCGCCGGCCGCGATAGCGGCAACGCCAGCGGCAGCAGCGCCTGGGCCGCCGACCAGCGGGGCAAAGAACGGTATGGCCGACAGAGCCGAGGCCACGAGAGCAGCGGTGCCAAGCTGGATCAGCATCTGGCCGAGCATGGTGACGATGCCGCCGAGCATGCCCCCGATCGCCTCGAGCGCAGACTTTGAGCCCGACGCTATGGATGAGATCGCGTCCGCCATCAGGTTGCCGATGCTTGAGCCGATGTCAGTAGCCAGCGCCTTGACCTCCTCGGCGTAGTCCTCAAGCGTCTTCTTGTCCTTGGTGACCTGCTCTTCGGTCTTCGGACCCATGAAGTTCTTGATCTTGTCTGCCGCCATCATGCTCGAGATGAGCGACTTCGGCGCCTCGCGCTTGTCTACGGCCTTCTTGTCGGCAAGCTCTGCCTGGTACTCGGCCTGCGACTGCTGAAGATCGCGTAGCTTCGCGTAGTAGTCTGCGTCAGCCTGAGCCTTTGCTCCAAGGTCGGCGATGTACTTGGCCTGGTACTTGTTCTGGAGCGACTCCTCCAGCGCGGCGAGCGCGCGCAGACGCTCTTCCACGTTCCGCGTACGCTCAGCCGTGGTCGACGCCTTGAGCGCCTCGTTGAGCTTGTACCGAGCGAAGCTGACATCCGACATCGCCTGCTCTACTGTCGACAGCTTGCCTAGGCGCTCGATGATGATGGAGATGGACGCGTCAAGGGTCGCCTCCGACTTTGCGACCATGTCCGGGTCGATGACCTTGACCGGCTTCTTGGCCTGCTCGACAGCGAACTTATGCGCCTTTTCGATGTACCCGCCGACGCGCTTCTCGATGGATGCCATCTTTGCGTCGATGCCCTCCATGTCGCTGAGTGCCTTGGCCGCCTTGCCCTCGTGAAGGTCGGCCCCCTTGTCGTCACCTTGGACGAACGAGATGAACGACGCGGCCTCGTGGTAGGCCATCAGTAATCCGTTGATGGACTTCGACGCGGCGTTGACGGCGAAGGAGAAGGCCGACAGCAAGAACCTGGCGCCGTCAGCAGCCCACCCTGCGAGGTCGGTTGCGATGAGCTCGCGGTTGGCGTTGACGAAGTTGGCCATGTCCATGAGCGCATCGGCCAGCACCTGCTGCAGCAGCGTCACGGCCGGCAGCGCGGACGTGGTGATGCTGGCGAACGAGGTCTTGATCTTGGATGCGGAGCTCTCAAAAGCAACGCGGAGCGGAGCGAACTCACTCTGGAACGCCACGGCCTGCTGGACAATCTCAACTAGCGCCCGGCCGACTTCCTTGATGACCTTGATGACCTCTTTGATGGAAATCAAACCAAGGATCTTCCGTGTCAGATCGACCATAGCAGCGCCATGGTCCTTGGCCTTCTTTGCTGCGCCGTCGTGCGCGGCGCCCAGGCTTTTCAGATTGACCGTGACCTCTTGAGCTTTGCCTTGGCCGTCGGCCTTGAGTTGGATGACGAGCGCTATCTTCTTCTCATCAGCCATGGCTCACTCCTTCGGCCTCATCTGCGACTCGAGGCTGCGGCACAGGTCGATCGCCTCCTCGATGTAGGCGGGTTGATCGGCCCAGTCCCCCGGATATGGCAGCGCGCTCCGGCCGTCCCAGGCGAGCCACCACCCGACGACGACCCACGTCCAAGGCTCGATGGTCGACCACGGACACGAGAGCGGATGAGCCGCGGGGTTTGTCGGCCCATCGCAGTTCCGCAGGTGCCGGCGCTGCTCGTCCGAGAACGGGCTCTCGGCCGGCTCGCCGTCTCTCTCGCCTGAGGTGTCCTCGCGACCGCATCTCGAGCACCCCCATCGGAGCCATGGCCTATCCTTGCCCAGAAGGGCTCGGACGGCCGTCGTTAGTTTTTTCTCTCGCCCTCGCTGAGCTTCGACTGGCTCTCGATCGCCCCATAGATCTCGTCCAGCAGCCCGCTCAGGCTGGCGTCGGAGGCCATCCCAACCAGCTTCACCAGCTCGGCGCCGTTGCTGACCTTGGTGCCGTCCTCACCCGCGATGCCTTCGACCGCGTCGACGTGCGAGACGATGGCATCGTCGCGGATCTTGCGGGCGATGTCCGCGGGGTTGGCGCCGGCCTTCACGCGGCGAAGGCGCGCGTCCTGGGCGGCGTTGGCCTCGGCCACGGTCATCGGGGTGATGAGCACGGCGAACTGTTCGGCCGCGTCTCGGTTGCCGCCGAACTCTGGCACGTACCAGGTCGGCGGGGCTTTGGTGGTCTTGATCTTCATGGTAGTTCTCTCAGGTGAAGACGATGTTGAGTTCGTCCGAGGCGGTGGACGACGAGGCCAGCGCCTTGAACGGAAGCTGCCCGGTGAAGGAGTCGCCGTCGGGCTGCTCGAGTGAAGCGAAGGTCATCTCCGCTCGGTCGATGTTCACCGTGACGATGCTGCCAGCGGTGGTCCCGAGGACGACGGCCAGGTCCCGCGTGGCGAAGCTGCTGTTCTTGCGCGCGGTGAAGTACCTGACCATGTCGCGGCGCAGGCGCACCGTGGCCATGCCCTTCACGACGCGGTTGCCGGGGATGATGTCCGTGGTGGTCTGCTGACCGAGCTCGTCGTCGATCAGCTTGTCGCCGTTGTCGAGCTCCACCTCGAAGTCGATGATGGGCACCGTGGTCCCGGCGATGCTCATCGAGCCGAGGATGCCGCCGATCGGGCTACCCACCACCGTCTCGCTCGGGGCGAATGGCAGAACGTCGGCCGCGTCGGAGGCGCTCAGCGTGGCCTCGAGCGTGGCGGTGGTGCCAGTCCGCGCTGTCACCATGTAGCCCGTGCCGGTGTTGGTGTTGGCGCCGACCTGGACGATTGAGCCGAAGGTCGCGTTGCCTTCGAAGCCATACTCGTCTCCGGTCTCGATGACCATCGAAGCGGTGGCGCTCATCGCCCCGTCCAAGGTGGAGTTGCCGGTCAGGCACAGCCCGTATGCCGAGCCCTTGAAACTCACCATCGCCGGCTCGCTGCCCTTGGCGCTGATCTTCATCGAGTTGACGTTGCAGCCCCGCAGCGTCTCCATGATGACGTTCGCCCAGCGCGTGAGGCTCACGGTCTGCCGACCACTCTGGGTGTTGTTGAGCTCGTAGGTGACCGACACGCCACCGTTCACCGTCTCCGTGCCGAAGACCGCCTGGAAAAGGTCCTGCTGGTCTGGCGCGGTGCCTGCGGTGCCGCTCGGGATGAGGTACGACTCGAGCTCCCAGTCGATCTTCTGCTTCCCCAAGATCTGCTCGTAGAGAGAGCGCGAGTCGCGGTTGTCCTTGCGCTCGATGCGCTCCCAGTCGAAGCCGCTGGTGAACTTCAGCATCTTCGCCGCGCTGGCCGAGGTCGCGCGCACGAAGGTCCCCGGGGTCGACTCCGGCTGGATGAAGAAGCGCTGCTCCCTCGAGAGTGCGTGCGCGAGTGCTGGATTCAGGCCCATAGTTTCGGCTCCTTAGGTTCTGGTCGGTTGATCGAGATACAAGATCTTGAAGGCGCAGACACAGCCGCAGTACACGTCGCGCCCGCCGTTGCTCGAGGCGTCCTTGGCCGGGAAGCCTTCGTCGGCGTAGCGGCTCGTGATCTCCGTGTTGATCGCGATGCCACCGCGGCTCACCGCACCAGCGGCTCCCTCGAGCGCGTGCTTGAGCTCGTCCAACGCATCGGCGGCCTGCTCCTGGCGCCACTGCTCGACGACGCCATCGGCCATGTCCTCTGCGTCCCAAGTAGCCTGGATGTTCACCGACGTCGCTGCCTGGGCCTCGCCCTCGAGCGACCACAAGATCTGCCCCGGGTTAGTGCCTTGGCGGGTCTCGCGGCCGAGGTAGAAGCCGACGCGCCAGCCCTCGAGATCGGCGGGGTGCTCGGCGGGCTGCTGGAGGTAGCGCTCAACCAAGGTGACGTTCACCTTCGAGCCATTGGCCGTGGTGAGCGCCTCGAACGCCGCCGCCAGGTGCGCGGCGATCTGCCGGCGGACCGAGTCAGCCACTGGACACCACCTGGAGCGCGAGCTTGTCCGCCACCCGCTCGGCCGTGATGCCGACTTGCTCCAGCAGCGTCTTGGCCGCCGCATCGAGGTAGCCCACGCCCGGGATGCGGACGGACTGTTTGAGGAGGTAGCGCGGCACCATCTTCTGGCGCTTGCCTTTGCCTACGCGCTCCATGAGCAGCATGGCCCCCGATCGCGCGCGCACGGGGAACAGCGGCCGGTTGAAGTCCCGCGGGCCCTGGCCTCGGCCGGGCTTGCCTGCGCCCTTGCGGATGGGTATCGCCAGGTACTTGGTTCGCTTGGCCTTGATCTCCCCGCCGCGGTCGTGAATGGCGGCGTAGGGCATGCTCGAGTAGGCCTCGGCGGTGATGGTGTCGCCCTCGACCACCCGCGCCAGGAATGACCGCGCCAGGCGCCCCGTGGGGTCCTTGGCGAGGCGGGCCATGGACTCGCGGGAGAGCTCGCCAGCGGCGTACTGGGCGAGGCGCAGGGCTGCTTTGACGAGCTCCACCCGGGCCGCCTCGGGCAGCTCGGCGATCGCGGCGATGACGTCGTCCAGGTCGGCCGTCGTCATGACACCCTCTCATCCAGATACCCGGGCTCTACGGGCTCGTAGTCCTCATCCTCCAGGATGACGGCGTCCGAGGCCTTGCTGATGTTGCCGGCGCTCATCGTCGCCAGGCTGGTGGGCTGAGAGCCGGCGCGAGACTCGAGGTCATCGACGATCGACTGGTAAGCCTCGATGCGGGCGCGGGTGACCTGGAGTCCCTCGATCGAGCGGTCGGGGTCGCGGGCCATGGCCGCGAGGCAGAAGCGAGCCGCCGTCGCAGCCGCCCGCAAGATGGTAGCGGCGTCGGTGCCGCCGTCGAGCAGGCCCTCGATGACCTCGTCGTCGACCAGCTTGGATGAGGCGTTGGTGTCGCCGATCCAGCGGCGGACCTGAGCCAGCGCTGAGGTTGAGGCGGAGTCGTATGACCATGGCATGGCCTACCTCCGCTTTTTCTGGGGATTTGCTCCTGGGGCTGGGGACGCGGCCTGAGCGGGAGCCACATCCACAGCCCCAAGGAGCTGGGGGGGAACGAAAACGATGGTCCCGGCCCGTAGGCTGTTCTCCACGGAGCTTGCGCCCCAGGTGGAGACCGCTGCAGTGACGTCGTCGCCGGGCTCCACTCGAGCACCACCAACGCGCAGAACAACGGCGGCAACGTACGGCACTGGACCCTCCGATCAGTCGGTGTTGAGGCAGCTCGAGAGGATGACGCCGGCCGAGCTCGCCACGACCTTGAAGTCGACGGCGAACTGCGACTCGAGCCAATCCGACTCGATGCTCTCCTCGCGGTAGCGCTTGACCGTCACCTTGCCCGGGCCCTTGGCCTGGTCGTACGGCGACCACGAGAACGACCGCATGGCCGTCGGGGCCATCGGGGGCGCGTTGAGCGGACAGTACATCAGCAAGATCTGGTCGGCCGCGACATCGCTGTAGCTGCCGGCCGCGTTCTGGATCGCGGTGTTGTAGGCGCTGTTCGCCACCAGGTACCGCTGAACGCCGAAGATCTTGGCCATGACCGAGAGCTGGGCCGCCTGCGGGTCGCTCGTGATGACGGCCGGGTTTTGAAGCTGACCGCCGTACACGATCTTCGGCGCGATCGCCGAGTGCCCGATCAAGTAGTCGTGAACGTTCGGGCTCACGATCATGGTGTCGGCGCGGCGCCCGTTGGTGCCCCGGCGAACCAGCGTGTGCGCGTAGTTCATCGTCATGATCGGGTCGGAGCCGGCGGTGTTGAACGAAGTGAACGTCGACGCGTAGGTCGCCGTGGTGTCGTCGTCGCCGGTCATCCGGTTGCTCGAGTCCCACGAGGTGGTCAGCATCGCGCGCGCCAGGAAGGCCCGCTCACGCCGCAGCAGCAACTGGTCGATCACGCTGGCCGTGACGCCCTGCTCGTACCCAACAGGGTCGTCGGCCGAGTCGCGTTCGCGGTCGATGCTCTTGCCCTTCAGCGCGTAGACCTCCGCTCGGTAGCTGTCGGTCGACAGCGACGCGATGGTCTCCGCGGCGGGGGCGCCGGGTCCGCGGGGCTTGGCGTCATCGCGGGCGAAGTCGGCGCGAGACCACACGTTGTAGTAGTCGCTCTGCTTGGACACCGGCGCGATCGGGACGGCCTGATCTGCGATGTACGTGGAGGCGTCGCGCATGTACGCGACGGCGTAGTCGGTGAGGATGGAATCGACGTGTAGCGTGCGTGGCATCTTCTTGTGACCTCAGATGATTCCGTCGCGCTGGAAGTAGCCAGACACGAAGTCAGCGGCGGCGGTGGCGGACTCGAACACGCGCCCGACGCGGCGGTGGCCGCCGGTGGCCGACACGGCGACGCGACCAACGGTGCCGGCGACGCAGACGTCAGCCGGGGCGGTGATCGCGGCGTTGGCGCGCATCAGCGTGAAACCGCTGGTGAGCACCACCGCGGCCTGGCCGCTCGTGGGGGCGTTCTGCAGGATGCCGTCAGCGACACCACCGGCGGTGCTCTGAAGGTCGCACTGCAGGACGCCGCTCGAGAGAGAGAAGACGACCGCGCAGTACTGCGAGGAAGAGAGGTCAGCAGCCGCGATCGCGGTCGTGACCTGGTTTGCTCCGAATGCAACGGCCATTGGTCAGCTCCTCGCCCGGTGGGCGGCGTAAAGTTCGGGGTTGTCGCGAGCGAGCCGCTTGGCGATCTCCGCGGCGGGCTCCTTGGGGTTGGCCTTCTTCTCGGCCTCGTACAGTTCTTCGAAGGAACCGGCCGCGTTGGCCGAGCCGTTCGAGCCGACGGACTTGGTGATCGAGCCCTTCTTGATGGACTCGGCCCAGGCCTTCTCGGCCTGCTCGAACTTCTTCGCGAGCTCGGCGTCAGCCTTGCGAATGATGACGCGCGCCTTGGCATGCTCCTCGATGGTCAGGCCGACGAGGCCATCGCATCCACCCTCGCGGGCCTTCGAGATTTCCTCGCGCTCGCTCTCGCGGGCCTTGAGGGTCTCGACCTCCTGCTCTAGGCGCTTCTGGATCTCGTCGCGGCTCTTTAGCTGCTCGGCCAGCGCCTTCGCGGCGGGGGTCTCGGCGCCGTCGACCTTCGGGGTCTCAGTGGTGAGGAGGCTGCTGCGCTCCTCGGGGGACAGAGCGGCGAGCGCCGCCTTCAAGTCTTCGATCTTCATGGGTTCACTTTCCCGAGCCTTCACCAGCTCGATGGAGACGCCCTTGCCCGCGCCGGCATCGACGAGGCTCAGGAGGCGGATTTGGAGATTGCGTAGGCGGCCGACTTCGCCCTTGGCCACCCGCTCACGAGCCTTGGACTTGGCGCTGAGCGACGATCCGTCGAGCCCGGTCACTCGGTGGGCGAGGACGTCGATGCTGAACTCGTTGAGCTCGCCCCGCTCGACGCGGGCGGCGACGTCATCAGGGACTTCGAAGCCAGCCCACCAGCCGACACGGCCGGATCCGTCGCCGTCCATGGCCACCCGCTTACGAGGGTCGAGGTAGGCGGACTCGATGAGGTCACCGATCGGCTTTCGGTCGTGCTGGATGTCGGCCTTGCGGGCGTTCTTGGCGAAGTCATAGACGCCTTCCTCAAGCTCGGACGGCTCGATGATGTCGTCTTGGTGGTCGATGACGAGGACTCCATCGGCGTCAACGGCAACGGAGCCGAAGCCAAACACCCTGCGCTTTCCAGAAGTTCCGCCCTTGGTGACGGCCACGATGGGCATCGACAGGCGAAGGCCGTCCTTGGTGCGCTCGGCGAAGCTCTTGGCCTTGGCCCCGGGGATGAGGCCGGCGTTGGTCAGGCCTCGCTCGGCGATCGCGCGGGCCTCGGACACGGACTCGCCGGCCGCCTGGGCGGTGGTGAGCACGCGGGCCCACAGCGCCTGAGCGTGCTCGTCCAAAGCGTTGAGGTCGACCGCCACGGTTGCCAGCTTTCGCCGTGCCGGGACAGGATGGCCTCACCGTGGATGGTGAAATTACCGACCCAAAGAAGCGCTTCGGCGCGCTACTCCGCACCGTGCGCGTCCAGGCATCGATGAGCCAGGAGGCGTTGGCGGTGGCCATTGGGGCGAACGACCTCCAGCGCATCAGCGAGGCGGAGAACGGCACGCGGCGCCTCAAGCCAGGCGCGCTCGCTCGGCTCGTGGAAGGCCTCGAGCCGGAGATGCGGACCCAGCTTGTGCACGCCTGGATCTCGGCCGAGGGCGAGTTACCGATCGTGATGACGACGGTCGACGCGGATGGGCGGGCCCAGGTGCCTACGCCTCTTGCTCTGCAGGTGGCCGTTCACTTTGCGGCGTGGTGGCCTACTCTTGCCCGGGGCGAGTCGCGGGCGGCGCGGGCTGCTCTGTCGGTGATGCGCTGGGCTTTGGCTCGACTGGGTCAGCCTCCGGAATGAAGCCACGCCCGACGGACCCGAGGATGCGGTCTGCTCTGGCGGCGTCGATATTGAAGAACTCGGTGAGCATGTTGACCGCGGTGTCTCTCGGCAACTGGCCATCGACCACCGACTGCACGATGCCCTGCGCCGCCGTGACCTGCGCTCCGTTGAGCGCTGTGTCTGCCGCCTTTGCGTCCCCAGGCATCCCGACGACCGGGCCCGGTCCAACAGCCTGTGTATTCGGGCCGACCTGCTCCTGCGGGTCTGGGACGAGAGCCGGTCCAGGCCGCATCTCCTCGTCCTTCGACATGTCCGGCTCGGGCGCGCCGGGAATCTGGCGCACCATCCAGTCCTGGAGCTCCTGGGTCGGCACGATGATGCCCCCGTTGATGGCCTTCGAGAGCATGTCGATGAGCTCGGGCAGTTCGGGGGCCATGACCTCGCCGCGCTCGATCTCGGGCCAAAGCTCCTTCGGAAAGCCGTTGATCTCGCAGAGGCGGTGGGCCCCCTGCTTGGTCACGGCCTCGGCGTAGGAGTCGAGCAGGCCACCGATGGCGGCGATCGTGAGCGTGATCTTGCTGTCGGCCAACGCCTTCGATCCGACCGCCTCTTGGCCCAGGCTCATGAAGTCGCAGAGCACGGAGATGAGGAAGCGGGTCTCGTGCCTTCGGATAGGCGTATCAGCTACGACGCGCTGCGTCCCGCCGCTCGTCATGAGCTTGACCGCGTAACCGGTCTTCTTGCCTTCGATCTCCTCGGACGGCCGCACCAAGGCATCGAGCTTGCCGCGCCGGAGCTTTCGACCCTTGTCCTCCCAGTCTGCGCGCACTGCCCGACGAGCCGCATCGGCGTTTGGGTCCATTACAGCGGGAGGAAGCTGGATGTCCGGCACGCCGGTCAGATCGCGGTCGATGCCGATGGCCTCGGACTCCTCGAGGTTGCGTGCGTACATCCAGGCGCGCCAGCCAGAGCGGTAGGCTGAGCGACCTTCTGGCGATCGCTTCTCTGGACGCGGGACGAAGTGGATGAGCCTGGTGAGCGGGATGTCGAAGGTGCCGCGGGTGGGCACAAGCTGCTGGACGCCGGTGACTTCGCATCGACCGTCGACGTCCGTCTCTAGCCAGCGGTAGACCGAGCTTTGCGCCCGCGGCTCGATGTCGCGCCACATGTAGCGCGGCGTGCCGGTGCTGTCCGGGCGGATCTCGTAGAGCGGTTCGGCCAGGCTGAAGCCGAACGGGTAGGCGCTCAAGGCCTCGACCACGATCTGGTTCCAACCCGTCTTCATCCCCTCCATGTTCTCGGAGAGAAAGTCGGCGACCTTCTGCGCGGCCTCGTCGTCTTCGATGGCCGGCTCAACGGTCCACTCCACCTGCTGGGCGAACAGGCTGACCAGCGACATGACGGCGCCGGGCAGCGGGCTGTCCAACATCTCCTGCCAGGTGTCGCGCGCCTTCGAGCCTTGCAGTCCGCGCGCGTACTCCTCTTGGACGATGCCGCCGGAGATCTTGAGGCCGACGTCGCCGGCTTGCGCCAGGATGTCGCCCGCGGGCTCAGATGCTGCTGCTTTAGTGCGGGGGCGTCTGGCCACGGGCGGATGGTGGACCGCCTAGGCGTGAGTAGGCCTCACCACTACCGGTGAGGCGTCGGCGCGGTCACATCAGATTGACGAGGAATGCTCCGCGACCTCGCTCATCCCATGAAGCTGCTCCTGGTCCTGGCTCTTGTCGTCGTGGGTGGGTGCGCTGGTCAGCCCGATCGATACGCCGCCTGCGCCGAGCTGCACCGCGCCTGCGAAGGGGCGCTCGATGTCGTCTGCCGCCAGGACGACCGCTGGTGCGACTCGACGTCCCCCGCCAACGCAGCCATGCGCTCGCCGCTGCTGGTCTACTGCGCCGACCAGTACGATGCGTGCATCGGGGGCTGAAAAGGAAGGGGCCGACCAGGATTCGCGGTCCCAGTCGGCCCCTGTGTGAAGGCGTTGGTCTGGCATGGGTGAAGTCGCGCCGGGATCCATATCGAGTTCCGGCATGTTTTTGCCTTCGCATTCGTTGCTCTGCACGAACTCATTGCTGGTCACACGCGCACGGCGCGTAGCCGCACGTCCCGCATTCGCCGCGCTCACTCGCGGCTACCATCGCCCTGTCCGCCGACTCGCGCGCCATCGT
>JACCDY011099721.1_pt1 | contig 24043 bp, 22 predicted proteins | sample 7446391 | NCBI WGS metagenome assembly JACCDY01 (sample SAMN15323451, study PRJNA562643) | freshwater metagenome | isolation source: river surface water | place: USA:Blue River Watershed | collected 2017-08-18 | reverse complement strand
CGTGCCGCGCGCGCACATCGTGCCGTTCTCGACCGACGGCTCGGTGCTGCTGGAAGTGTTCACGCACGACGGCGTCGGCACGATGATCTCGGCCACCAAGCTCGAGAGCCTGCGCGAGGCGACCATCGAAGACGTGGGCGGCATCCTGCAGCTGATCGAGCCGCTGGAAGCCGACGGCACCCTGGTCAAGCGCGGCCGCGAACTGATCGAGCGCGAGATCGATTATTTCTCCGTTATCGAGCATGACGGCGTGATCTTTGGCTGCGCGGCGCTATACCCGTTCCCGGCCGAGAAGATGGCCGAGATGGCCTGCCTGACCGTCAGCCCGGATGCGCAGGCGCAAGGCGATGGCGAACGCCTGCTCAAGCATCTGGAAAACCGCGCGCGCGCCGCCGGCTTCCGAAAGCTGTTCGTGCTCACGACCCGCACCGCGCACTGGTTCCTCAAGCGCGGCTTCGTGAACGCCAGCCTCGACGACCTGCCGAAAAACCGCCAGAACATGTACAACTGGCAGCGCAAGTCGCTGGTGCTGATCAAGAGCCTGTGATCAGGACATCTGGATCAGGCCCTACCGATTTACTGCATTACCTCATTCCATCGATTGCATTCCTGCCGGAGAAAAACATGTCGCACAAGGTCCACTGCATCAAGCTGAACAAGGAAGCCGAAGGTCTCGACTTCCCGCCCTATCCGGGCGAACTCGGCAAGAAAATCTGGGAAAACGTTTCCAAGGAAGCCTGGGCCGCCTGGCTCAAGCACCAGACCATGCTGGTCAATGAAAACCGCCTGAACCTGGCCGATGTGCGCGCCCGCAAGTACCTGGCCACGCAAATGGAAAAACACTTCTTCGGCGAAGGTGCCGATGCCGCAACCGGCTACGTGCCACCGGCTGACTGAGGCCTGCCGCTGCCGGCCTGCCGGCCTGCCGGATTGTCGGATTGTCGGATTGTCGGCGCAGCCTGCCCTCTTGCGAGCGCAGGCTTTTTTGTTGGGCGCGCCGGGGTTCGGCTGAAGAAATTCGGCTAAAGAAGTTCAGCTAAAGTTCAGCACCCGCACGCCGGTGGCCGTTCCCAGCAGGCAGACCGCCGCGCCCTTGAGCGCAAACAGGCCGACGCTGACCACGCCCGGCAACTGATTGATCTGCTGTTCCAGCGGCCTGGGCTGGCGAATCTGCAGACCGGCCGCATCCAGTATCCAGCAGCCGTTGTCGGTCACATAGGGCTTGCCATCCTTCATGCGCAGGGTCGGTGTTGCACCCAGCGACGCCACGCTGCGCGCGACCGCCTTCTCGGCCATCGGGATCACCTCGACTGGCAAGGGAAATTTGCCCATCACCTCGACCAGCTTGGATTCATCGGCGATGCAGATGAACTTGTCGGCCACCGAGGCGACGATTTTTTCGCGCGTCAGCGCGCCGCCGCCGCCTTTGATCATCGCGCCGCTGTGGTCGATCTCGTCGGCACCGTCGATATAGACAGGCATGGCATCAATGTCATTGAGGTCGAACACTGGCACGCCATGCGATCTCAGCCGTGCCGCCGTGGCCTCGGACGAAGCGACCGCGCCCTTGATGCGGCCCTTGATCTGGCCGAGTTCGTCGATGAAGAAATTGGCGGTGGAGCCGGTGCCGACGCCGATGATGGCGCCATCCACCACATAGTCGATTGCTGCGCGCGCGACAGCTTGCTTGAGTTCGTCCTGGGTCATGATTGCTGCTGTGAAGTCGAAGGCAGCATTGTAGCTGATGGGGCCGGGCCGCCGCGCCCGGCCAGGGCCCTTCAGTGCGTGCCGAGATTGGTCGACAGGTACTGTGCCAGCGAGGCCTTGTCATGCAGGTTGAGCTTGCGGTAGAGGTGGGCCAATTGGTTGCGCACCGTGTGATGCGAAACACCCAGCTCGCGCGCGATCTGCTTGTGGCTCATGCCGGCGGCGAAGCGGCGCGCGACCACGAATTCTCTCGGCGTCAGCACTTCCATTGCATCGACCGGGCGGATGCGGCACAGGTTGCAGCCGGCCTGGCGCACCAGTGTCAATTCGATCTGGGCGCCACGATAGGGCTTCTCCTGGTTCAGCAATTCCATCGCTTCATGCGGGATGAATTCGGGCGCCAGCTCCGGCCATTCGCGCTCGAGCAAATCGAAGAAGCGCTGGTCGGCGATCTCGACCTGGCCTTCGTCATTGATGAGACCGGTCGCGCCGGATTGCTCGCGATGGGCATACGTGCCCTGCAAGCGTTCGACTGCGCGTGCCCGGTTGATGGCCAGCGCGCGCGACAGGTGTATCCACAAGCCGTGCAATGCAGCGGCATCGGATTCGGCGAAGCGCACATCGTGCTGGCGATACAGCACGATCCAGCGTGCGGGACGCACCCGGTTCGGGTCGTCGCCATGAACCATCAGGTGGCACATGCCCAGCTCTTCGGCCAGCGAGCGGAAATTGCCGGCCTCGCGTTCCTTGATGCGCTTGCCCTCGCGGCCCTTGCGGTAGAGCACCCGGATGCCGCCGCGCGTCGGCGACAGCGGCGCATTGCGGAATCCCTGCGCGACCGGGTCATCGCCATTCGCCTGGCGTGCTGCGTGGGCGGCGTGGGCGGCGTGGGCGGCATTCGCTGCGTGGCTGGTGTGGCTGGCGTGGCTGGCGTGGTTGGCCTGGGCCGCGTACGCTGCGCCCGACAAGTGACTGTCGGCGGCACCCTGCCATTCATGCGCCGAGGTCGCGCCCCGGCCCGCGTTCGCAGCCGGGGTGGCCGGCATGGCCATCAGTTGGGAGACGCCGGCTTCATGCGCGCCGGCTGCACCCCCCTCACCAGTGCCGAAGATCGCACCATCAAACCGTATCCACATCTGCATCAAGCCAATGGCGCGCGTCAGGAATTGGTCGGGCGATGCGTACTCCGCCAATGCATACAGATCACTGACGGTGCTGGAGAATGCTTGCATGCTGCCTCCTCTGTCTCAGTGCCCGGGCCGGTGTCGGGAATAGGCGCTTGGGGATCGAACGGTTTCAGATTCTGTTGATGAATTTTATTTAAATGTTAACTGCATCGCCATCTCTTTTCGGACAAGTTCGTTGTTAATCGGCCATAAATGATGGCTTGCCGATTGGCAATCGAAACGCCCTTTCGCGCTGCCGGCGCGGATAAAGTGAAATCCTGTGAAATCGGCTTACTTCCGATGAATCATGACTAATTCCATAGGGAAACTTCCTTGGCGGCGTCGTATCCGGCCGCAGCGGCGACGGCCGGCTTTGCCATAAATCCGGGTCGCCAGGGTCGGTACAGGTATCATCACGGCCGTAGAACGTTTCAGGACGCCCTCGGAACAGCGGAAGAATGTCCCGGGAACGACCACCACGAACCGCAGCCCAGCCCCAGCTTCAATGCCGTCCGTCACCGAGCCACCGATCACTACGCCGGAATTCGCCGCCTTGCAGCGCCATGCGTCGCAGGCGCGGTCATGGCAATTACGCGAGCTGTTTGCACAAGATCCGCAGCGGGCTTCGCATTTCACGCTCGAGGTCGCCGGCCTCTGCCTCGATTTTTCGAAAAACCATATCGATGCAGAGACGGTCGACCGGCTGGCCGCTTTTGCGCGCGCCCGCCGGGTCGAGACATTGCGCGATGCGATGTTCAACGGCGAGCACATCAACCTCAGCGAAGACCGCGCAGTGTTGCACACGCTGCTGCGGGTGCCGCCCGGCACGCGCTTCATGCTGGGCGGTGTCGATGCCGCCGCCGAGGTGCACCAGGTGCTCGATCGGATGGCCGCGTTCTGCGACACGGTGCGCAGCGGCGCATGGCAAGGCTTTGACGGGCAGACGATCACGGACGTGGTCAACATCGGCATCGGCGGCTCCGACCTCGGGCCGGTGATGGCCTGCCATGCGCTGCGGCCCTATGCGCGGCCCGGCTTGCGCATGCACTTCCTGGCCAACGTCGATGCCCATGCGCTGGAGGCGCTGCTGCCAGCGCTGGATGCGCGCCGCACCCTGGTCATCGTGTCGTCGAAATCCTTCACCACGCGCGAAACCATGGCCAATGCGCAGGCGATGCGCCAGTGGTTCCTGCAGCATGGCCGGGAGGCCGACCTGCAGCGTCATTTCGTCGCCGTGTCGACCAACGCGGCCGAGGTTGCGCGCTTTGGCATCGCGCTGGAGAACATGTTCCCGTTCTGGGACTGGGTCGGCGGCCGCTACTCGGTCTGGTCCGCGATCGGGTTGTCGCTGATGCTGGCGATCGGCCCCGCACACTTCCGCGACTTCCTGGCCGGCGCCCATGCGATGGACCAGCACTTCCGTACCGCACCGCTGGAGCGCAACATGCCGGCGCTGCTGGCGCTGGTGGGCTACTGGTACCGGCAATTTTTCCAGACGGCCTCGGTACTGGTCGCTCCCTATCATCAGGACCTGCACCTGTTCCCTGCCTGGCTGCGCCAGCTGGAAATGGAGAGCAATGGCAAGGACGTGACCCGCGACGGGCAGCCGGTGCAGACACCGACCTGCCCGGTGATCTGGGGCAGCGTCGGCACCAATGGCCAGCATGCTTATTTCCAGCTGATACATCAGGGCACGGACTTGATCCCGGTCGATTTCATCGCAGCGCTGCGGCCCATGCATGCGCACCTGGACCAGCACCGGATGCTGCTGGCGAATTGCTTCGCACAGGCCGAGGCGCTGATGAACGGCACTGTCGGCCAGCAACTGCCATTGCATCGCAGCTTCCATGGCAATCGACCGAGCAACATGATCCTGCTGGACCAGCTGACGCCGCACATGCTCGGTGCGCTGCTGGCGCTCTACGAGCACAAGACCTTCGTGCAGGGCATCCTGTGGGACATCAACAGTTTCGACCAGTGGGGCGTGGAGCTGGGCAAGACGCTGGCCTCGCGCATCCAGGCCGAGCTCGATGGCACGACCCGGCCGCAGCCGCATGACAGCTCGACCGCTGCCCTGGTGGCACGCGCATCGGCGGCGCTGCGCTGAGCGCCAGCATGGGTAAAATAGCAGGCTTTCCCTCCCTGTCGCTGCACGCCCCATCATGAACCAGCTTGAGCAATTGAAGCAGTACACGACCGTCGTCGCTGACACCGGTGATTTCCATGCCATGGAGATCTTCAAGCCGCATGATGCGACCACCAATCCATCGCTGATCCTGAAGGCCGTCCAAAAGCCCGAATACCAGCCGTTGCTGGCGCAGGCCGTTGCCGAACACAAAGGCAAGAGGGTCACCGAGATCATCGATCATTTGCTGGTGGCCTTCGGCCTGAAGATATTGGCCATCATCCCGGGCCGCGTGTCGACCGAGACCGATGCGCGCCTGTCGTTCGACACCGAAGGCACGATCGCCAAGGGCCGCCACCTGATTGCGCTGTATGAACAGGCCGGCATTGCCCGCGAGCGCGTGCTGATCAAGGTGGCGTCGACCTGGGAAGGCATACGCGCCGCCGCTGTGCTGGAGAAGGAAGGCATACGCTGCAACATGACGCTGCTGTTCTCGCTGCCGCAGGCGGTGGCGGCGGCCGAGGCCGGTGCGCAACTGATCTCGCCCTTCGTCGGCCGCATCCTCGACTGGCACAAGAAGGCGACCGGGCTGGATTATGCAGCGGCTGACGACCCGGGCGTGCTGTCGGTCAGGCGCATCTACGATTACTACAAGAAGTTCGGCTACCAGACGGAAGTGATGGGCGCCAGCTTCCGCAATACCGGCGAGATCCTCGAGCTGGCCGGTTGCGATTTGCTGACCATCAGCCCCGAGCTGCTGCAAAAGCTGGCCGACACGAATGCCCCGGTGGATCGCAAGCTCTCCCCCGAAGCCGCGCAATCGGCGGCCATCGAGCGTATCCGCCTTGATGAAAAATCTTTCAGGCTGGCGCTGAACGACGATGCGATGGCCACCGAGAAGCTGGCCGAAGGCATCCGTCTGTTCTGCGCCGATGCGGTCAAGCTGGAACAGCTGGTCGCTGCCCTGGCCTGAGCCTCGCCGCCGCAAGTCATCCCACCGAAAATCAGCCCGCAAAGCCGGGCCGCTGCGCCGCTGCGCCCTTGTGCTGGCGCACGGCCTGCCGGCGTGCCGGCGTCCCGGCCTGCCGGCGCTTAGCTGGCGGCGTGCGCCTTGCGGTATTCGCTGAGGAGGAAATTGGCGGCCGCATAGGCCAGCGGATCAAAATCCGGCCCGTCCTCCGTGGGCGGCCCGACCGCTGCGCGCAGGAAGTCATTGGCCGCCGCCACGCACAAGGCACTCGCATGGCGCGAATCGCGCTCCAGCGTGGCTGTCCCCGACATGATCTGGCTCGCATACCCGCGGATGAATTCATTGAACCAGGTCGTGCCCATTACCTGGTCGGCAGGATCGAAAGATGACAGGTCGGGAATATCCGCATTCAGCGCCACCTTCGTCCGGCCGGTCCGTGCCGTCACCGGGGGTGGCTGTTTTGCTGGCTCAGGCGCGACCGGTTTGCGCAGGTCCAGCAAGTCCAGAAAAATCTGATACTCCAGCGAACGATCAATCAGGGAATTTGCATCGGCCAGCAATTGATGCAACTGCGGGTCGGCCACGCTCGTCCCCTGTCCATGCTTCTCGACCAACACTTGCGCATAGGCCGTCGCGGCACTGATGCTGAAATCGGCCATCGGCATTGGCTGGTCGGTGTCATCGCGCCACTCGCGCCAGGCTTCGAAACACTGGTATTGGAATGCGGTATGGGTGGCCACCGGCCCGGCTTCCAGCGCCTTCGCGGCCTTGGTAGCGTTCGCAGCATTCGCGGCATCCGTGGCATCCGTGGCCCGCTCCGCGCTGGCCACCTGCCGTGGCTGCGTCAGCAGCGTGGCGGCCGCTTTCAGCCGCTGCTGCTGCGACGGCAGCAAGGTGAACTCCCGCCCCTCATCGGTGGCGCGCTGCTTGCGTTGCTCTGTCAGGTCCAGCAAGCTTTGCGCATGACGCAGGGCGCCTTCGCGGAAATTCTGCGGACAGGCCAGCTGCCCCGGCGCTTTGTCGTTCGCCGCGCATAGGGCAAGATAGCTGTCGAAAGCATTGCGGTCGGGGCCGGCCAGCAAGTCGCTGGTATCGGTTTCCGGATCGGGGGCCTTGACAAAGGTCTCTGCCGAGACACGCGCCGCGCGTTCTGCATGATGCTGATCCAATCCTTGCTGCAGATCGTCCGGCAAGGGCTTGCGGACCCAATTCCTCGGCCTGGAAATGCTGATCAGCGGATTGACCGACTCGGTCTCTCTGGAAAACAGGTGTCGGATTCGTCCTGCCGCATCGCTGAACGCGGTCGAAATGGCCGCGAGCGCCCGCTTCAACAGATGATCTGATTTCGGCGGATCAGAAGGACGCGCATCAAAGGGATCGGCATCATAGATTTTGATCATCTCATCGCCATCGCCCGGCAGGGGCGGCAAGCCGGATATCGGCGGAGACGCTGGCTGTTGGCCAGTGGGCGGGATTTGCGGCATAGACATGGTCGATACTCCTGATTTCCACGAAGCAAATTGCTCCGGGTTCACAGGGGTTTCGTGACCACTTGCAGCCGAATGTTCTGCTACCGAACCTGCTGCTTGCTGACCGGCTGCGGACTTGCTAACCAGTCGATGACTTCCTGAACAGTCGAGGCTTACAAAGCGCCCGATGCTCTCAGCGCGGCAATCTGTTCATCGCTATAGCCCAGCGCGCGCAGCACCTCGTCGGTGTGCTCGCCGAGTTCAGGCCCCAGCCAGCGCGTGCCGCCCGGTGTCTCGGACAGCTTGGGCGTGACCGCCGGCATCTTGACCGGCGAGCCATCGCGGAACGCGTGTTGCTCGAACATCTTGCGCGCCAGGAATTGTGGGTCTTGCAGCATGTCGCGCACCGAGTAAATTTTCGATACCGGCACATCGGCCGCCTTCAACACGGCCAGCGCGCTGTCGATGTCGCGTCCGCTGCACCAGGCCTGGATCGCGCCATCGATCTCTTCCACCCGCTGCACGCGGCCGGCATTGTGCGCGATGGCGGCATCATGGGCGAGGTCGTCGCGCTCGATGGCCATCATCAGGCGCTTGAAGATCGCGTCGCCATTGCCGGCGATGACGATGTTCTCGCCGTCACCGGTCGTATAAGTGTTGGACGGCACGATGCCCGGCAGCGCGCCACCGGTGCGCTCGCGCACCACGCCCGCCTGGTCATACTCGGGCACCATCGATTCCATCAGGTTGAACACCGCTTCATACAGCGCCACATCGACCATCTGGCCTTGCCCGGCGACGCACTCGGCGCCGGCCTTGCCATTCCAGCGACCGCCGGTCACATCGCGATGGCGCAGCGCCATCAATGCGCCCAGCGCGCCATGCAGGGCCGCGATCGAATCGCCGATCGAGATACCGATGCGCACCGGCGGACGGTCGGCATGACCCGACACATGGCGGATGCCGCCCATCGACTCGCCGATGGCGCCGAAACCGGGCGCATCGCGCATCGGCCCGGTCTGGCCATAGCCTGACAGGCGCACCATGATCAGGGCCGGATTGATGGCCTTGAGCGACTCAAAACCGAGGTTCCATTTCTCGAGCACGCCGGGCCGGTAGTTCTCGACGACGATGTCGGCCGCCAGCGCCAGCTGGCGCGCGATGTCCTGCGCGCGCTCATCCTTCATGTTGAGCGTGATGCTTTTCTTGTTGCGGCTCTGTACGCTCCACCACAGCGAATTGCCGTCCTTGAGCACCCGCCACTGGCGGATCGGGTCGCCGCCCTCGGGCGACTCGACCTTGATCACCTCGGCGCCAAACTCGGCCAGCAGCCGCGTGCAGAAGGGCCCGGCAATCAGGGTGCCGAGCTCTAAGACCTTGATGCCGGCCAGCGGGCCGGATGCCTTGGGTTGTTCTTGCATGAGGGTCGACAGGCCGACTGGTCCGTTCAGGTCGTGCGCCGATCCAGCATCGCGCGCGCAATGGTGCCCGCGTCGACGTACTCGAGCTCGCCGCCGACCGGTACCCCGCGCGCCAGCCGGCTGACCTTCAGGCCGCGCGCCTTCAGCGTCTCGCTGATGTAATGTGCCGTCGCTTCACCTTCGTTGGTGAAATTCGTTGCCAGCACCACTTCGGTGACCACGCCATCTGTGGCACGCGTGACCAGCTTCTCCAGGTGCAGGTCTTTCGGGCCGACGCCATCGAGCGGTGACAGCCGGCCCATCAGCACGAAATACATGCCCTTGAAGGTCAGGGTCTGCTCGATCATCAACTGATCGGCCGGCGTCTCGACCACGCACAGCTGGCTGGCATCGCGCGCGCTGTCGAGGCAGGTCTCGCAGATGTCATGCTCGGTGAAGGTATTGCACAGGCTGCAGTGATGAATGTGCTCCACCGCCTGCCCGAGCGCGCGCGCCAGCAGGGCGGCGCCGTCCCGGTCATGCTGCATCAGGTGATACGCCATGCGCTGGGCCGACTTCGGGCCGACGCCAGGCAACCGGCGCAAGGCATCGGTCAGGAAGTCGAGGCTGGACGGCGTCTTCACGTGGGTCGGCGGCCGTTGGCGGTGGCGGTGGCCGTGGCCGTGTCGGCGACAGTGGCGACGACGAGCGCGATCGGTGCGGGCATCAGAAAGGCAGCTTGAAGCCCGGCGGCAGCGGCAGCCCGGCAGTCAGCGACGACATTTTTTCCGACGAAGTCGCTTCGGCCTTGCGCACTGCATCGTTGAAGGCGGCAGCGACCAGGTCTTCCAGCATGTCCTTGTCTTCGGCCAGCAGCGCCGGATCGATGGTCACGCGCTTGACATCGTTCTTGCAGGTCATCACGACCTTGACCATGCCGGCACCGGCCTGGCCTTCGACTTCGATATTGGCCAGCTGATCCTGTGCCTTCTTCATGTTGTCCTGCATAGCCTGCGCCTGCTTCATCAGGCCGGCCAGTTGTCCCTTCATCATGGTGGGCTCCTCTGTCTGTAATCTGGGTGATGGGAAATCAAATGCCGGGCGGGCGATATATCACGCTGCGATCACGCTGCGACCACGCTGCACCCTGGCGCTTTAGCTCTGTCATACCGGCCGGATCGAGCCCGGCACGATGGTGGCGCCGAAGTCGCGCATCAGCGATTGCACGAACGGGTCTTCATGCAGCGTCTGTTCGGCCTGGCGCTGGCGCTCGGCCTGCTCGGCGACATCGGCCGCATGCGCGGTCCGGTTGACTGCGCCGAACTCGGTCGTCAGCCGCACCGGCTTGCCATAATGGGCTTCGAGCGCAGCGCTCAGCTTGTCGGCACTGCCGGCCGAGAGCAGGGTTTCGACCGGCACGCGCAGCTTGAGGGCGAGCACCGTCTCGGCATCGTCAAAGGCCAGCAGCTCGCTTTGCATGGCCAGCTGCTGGGGCACGCCGCGCAAGGGCAGGGTCTTCATCAGCGCCGGCCAGTCAACGGACTGCGCCGATGGCTCGGGCGCACTCAGGTGCGCGGGCGGTTCAGTTTTTTTTTGAGCCGGGTCGCCTTCGGCGACCGTGGGTTCATCCAGCCCGAAGATATCGTCCGCCACCGGCGGCGGTGCGGCCTTGGCCTTGCTGCTGCGGGCGGCGGCCAGCGCCGCCATCGCCGGACTTACCGGCCGGCCGGATGCAGCTGCCGGCGACGCTGCCGGCTCATCCACCACGGCCGGCACGCTGGCCGGGACAGTAGCCGGCACAGTGGGCGGTACAGCGACCCGTGCAGCGACCGGTGCAGCGGCGGGGACGCTGGCCAGCGCAGCGGGCGCCACGGTCGTCGACGCCGGGCGCGCCGACTGCAGCGCAGCGCTCGGCGGGCGAGCCGCTGCCGGCCGCTGCCCCGGGGCGGCAGAGCCGGTGACCGCGGCCGGCGCGAACGCCAGCATGCGCAGCAAGGCCATCGTGAAGCCTGCGTATTCATCCGGCGCCAGCCCCAGCTCATGACGGCCGTGCACGGCTATCTGGTAATAGAGCTGCACGTCTTCCGGCGCAAATGCATCGGCCAGGCGCAGGATGTCTTCGCGCTCGGGCAAATCCTCCGGCACGGCCGAGGGCACCGACTGTGCGATCGCGATCCGGTTGAGCAGCGTCCCCAAATCCTGCAGCGCGGCGCTCCAGGACAGGCTGCGCGCGGCCATCTCGTCGGCCACGGCCAGCAGGGCGGCGCCGTCCTGCGCGGCCAGCGCATCGAGCAGCTGCACCAGATAAGTGTGGTCGAGCGCGCCCAGCATGCCCTGCACTGCTTCCAGCGTCACCTTGCCGGCGGCATAGGCAATCGCCTGGTCGGTCAATGACAGCGCATCGCGCATCGAACCCTGCGCACCCTGCGCCAGCAGGCGCAAGGCGGGTGAATCAAAGGCAATCTGTTCCTGGCCGAGGATGTTTTCCAGATGGGACACGATATGTCCCGGCGGCATCTGCTTGAGGTTGAATTGCAGGCAGCGCGACAGCACCGTGACCGGAATCTTCTGCGGATCGGTGGTGGCCAGGATGAATTTCACATGGGCCGGCGGCTCTTCCAGCGTCTTCAGCATCGAGTTGAACGCGTGGCTGGTCAGCATGTGCACTTCGTCGATCATGTAGACCTTGAAGCGCGCATTCGACGGCGCATACACCGCCTGCTCCAGCAACTGCGCCATTTCATCGACGCCGCGGTTGGAGGCGGCATCCATCTCGATATAGTCGACGAAACGGCCGGCATCGATCGCGACGCAGGCCTCGCACTGGCCGCAGGGCTGGGCGGTGATGTCGCCGTTGCCGTCAGGCCCCTGGCAATTCAGGGATTTGGCCAGGATGCGCGAGAGCGTGGTCTTGCCGACGCCACGGGTGCCGGTAAACAGGTAGGCATGGTGCAGGCGCTGCTGTTCGAGCGCATGGGTGAGCGCGCGCACGACATGCTCCTGTCCGACCAGGCTGTCGAAATTCTTCGGGCGATATTTTCGGGCAAGAACCTGGTAAGACATGTCCGGTGCTTCGGTGGCAAGACCTGCATTTTACCTGACGCGGGAAAGGACTATCCTAGTCAACGACGGCCAGCCGCGGGCGGCGTCGGAATGCGGGCCGCAAGCGCGTCCGCCGCCTGCGGCCGCCGGCCTGACGAGGAGGTGAAGCATGCGCTGGCCCACCCATGACATCAGCAATCAGCCGCCGCCCCTGGCCGGCATCAACCTGTTCGATACCGACCCGGCGCTGGTGGCCGGCGTGCGGCGCGAACTGGGCGACGGGCCGGCCACGCGCGACCACTGGCAAGCCCACCGGGGCAAGCTGCGGCGCCTGGGCGCGGCGCTGTTCAGCACCGAGGCCCAGGCACTGGCAGCGCAGGCCAACCGCCATGCGCCCGAGTTGTCGGTGCACGACCGCTACGGCCATCGGGTCGACCTGATTCATTTCGATCCGGCCTGGCATGCCTTGCTGCGAATGCTGCGCGCCAGCGGCCTGCAGGCGCGCGCCTGGTGCGCGCCGGGCCCGGGCGCGCAAGTTGCGCGAGCGGCCGCTTTCTACCTGCATGCGCAACTTGAGGCCGGCTCGCTGTGCCCGGTGACGATGACCTTTGCGGCGCTGCCGGTGCTCAAGCCAGAAGCCCTGTTCAAGGACCTCGCCGCCAAGCTCGCCAGTGAAACCCATGATGAGCGCGATGTCCCGATCGCCGACAAGAGCGCCCTGCTGATCGGTATGGGCCTGACCGAGAAACAGGGCGGCTCCGATCTGCGCGGCACGCAGACCACGGCGCAGCCGGTCGGCACCGGCGGGCGCGGCGCAAGCTATCGGCTGACGGGGCACAAATGGTTTTTCTCGGCGCCGATGTGCGATGCTCACCTGGTGCTGGCCAACAGCGACGGTGGCCTGTCGGCCTTCTTCGTGCCGCGCTGGCGCGATGATGGCAGCAAGAACACGGTGCTGGTGCAGCAACTGAAGGACAAGCTGGGCAATCGCTCCAACGCCAGTGCCGAAGTGGAACTGCTTGATGCCCATGGATTGCTGGTCGGCGAGCCCGGCCGCGGCATCGCCACCCTGGTCGAGATGGCCAATACCACCCGGCTCGACTGTGCCATCGCCAGCGCGGCACTGATGCGGGCGGCGTTGCTGCAGGCGCTACATCATGCGCGGCACCGGGCCGCCTTTGGCCGTCCGTTGATAGCGCAGCCGCTGATGATGAATGTGCTGGCCGATCTGGCACTGGAATCGCAGGCGGCCTTGCTGCTGGTGCTGCGCATCGCACGCGCGATCGACGAAGGCGATGCCGCTTTCGTCAGGCTGTTGACGCCGGCGGCCAAATTCTGGATCTGCAAGCGCACGATGGGCCTGGTGGCCGAGGCGATGGAAGTCCTGGGGGGCAATGGCTATGTCGAGACCGCAGCGCTGGCACGGCTGTACCGCGAAGCGCCGGTCAATTCCATCTGGGAAGGCTCGGGCAATGTGATGTGCCTCGATGTGCTGCGCGCCGCACGCCGGGACGCGTCTACCGTCGAGGCCTTGCTGCTGGCGCTGGGCGCAACGCTGGCCGGGCAACCGGCATGGAAAGCGATGGTGGCCGCGCTCAAGCGCGACCTCAGCCTGCCCGAAGCCGAGCAGGAACGCGTGGCGCGGCGCATCGCCCAGCGGCTGGTGCTGGCGCTGCAGGCCTCACTGATGGCGGCCCATGGCGGCGATATCGCGGCGGCGGCGTTTCTCGGCAGCCGGCACGAAGCCGGTCACGGCCAGGTCGCCGGCTTGTTGAATTGCAGTCTGGAAGATTGCCGTCGCATCATCGACGATGCCTGGCCTGCGGATGCCTGAGGGCAGAAAGACAGAAAGAAAAAAAACAAAGAACTGAAGAAAGAGGCGAGCCTTGTCTGCGGCACTTGCGGGAAATGGCTGTGGCTGCTTCGTTCCCGACCTGACCAGGTTGGCCATGCCACAATGCGCAGGGGCCCGCCACCTGCGATTCTATCAGCAAAGGCCCCTGCCGACCCGCGCTAAATGCTGCCGGCCGCTCAGAATCCGAGCTGCTGCCAGATCACATCTACCCTCGCCTTCACGTCGGCATCCATCGCAATCGTGCGTCCCCATTCACGGCTGGTCTCGCCCGGCCATTTATTGGTCGCATCGATGCCCATCTTGCTGCCCAGCCCGCTGACCGGAGACGCGAAATCGAGATAATCGATGGGCGTATTCTCGACCAGCGTCGTGTCGCGCGCCGGATCGACCCGGGTCGTGATCGCCCAGATCACTTCCTGCCAGTCACGGATGTTCACGTCCTCATCGACGACGACGATGAACTTGGTGTACATGAACTGGCGCAGGAAGCTCCAGACCCCGAACATCACGCGCTTGGCATGGCCGGGGTAAGACTTCTTCATCTGCACCACCGCCATCCGGTAGCTGCAGCCTTCCGGCGGCAGGTAGAAGTCGGTGATCTCGGTAAATTGCTTTTGCAGCAGCGGCACGAACACTTCATTGAGCGCCACGCCCAGCACGGCCGGTTCGTCCGGCGGCTTGCCGGTATAGGTGGAGTGATAGATAGGGTCGCGCCGCATCGTGATGCGGTCGACCGTAAAGACCGGGAACCAGTCCTGCTCGTTGTAATAGCCGGTGTGGTCGCCGTACGGCCCCTCGAGGGCATGCTCATAACCGGTGGCCGGATACGGCGGCGCGCCGGCCGGCACCTCGGGGCGGCGCGCCGGGTCGTCCGGATAGATATGCCCTTCAAGCACGATCTCGGCCGAGGCCGGCACCCGCAGCTCGCTGCCGATGGCCTTGACCAGCTCGGTACGGCTGCCGCGCAGCAGGCCGGCGAACTGATATTCCGACAAGCTGTCGGGCACCGGCGTCACCGCCCCTAATATAGTGGCGGGGTCGGCGCCGAGGGCGACGGCGATAGGATAGGGCTGGCCCGGGTTGCGCAGGCAGTGCTCGCGGAAGTCGAGCGCGCCGCCGCGATGCGCCAGCCAGCGCATGATCAGCTTGTTCGGCCCCAGCACCTGCTGGCGGTAGATGCCCAGGTTCTGGCGCTTCTTGTTCGGGCCCTTCGTGATCACCAGCCCCCAGGTGATCAGCGGCGCAACATCGCCTGGCCAGCAATGCTGAACCGGCAGGCGTGCCAGATCGACATCATTGCCTTCCCAGACGATCTCCTGGCAGGGCGCCGAGCGCAGTTCGCGCGGCGCCATGTCCCACACGGCCTTGACCAGCGAACCAAGGCCCAGCACATCCTTGAAGCCCTTCGGCGGCTCAGGCTCCTTCAATACAGACAAGAGCTGGCCGATCTTGCGCAGCTCGCTGACCTCATTGGCTCCCATGCCCAATGCGACCCGATGCGGGGTGCCGAACAGGTTGCCCAGCACAGGCATGCTGTGGCCGGTGGGCTGGGTGAACAACAGCGCCGGGCCTGCGGCACGCAAGGTGCGATCGCACAGCTCGGTCATCTCCAGATGCGGGGACACCGGAACGGAGACCTCGACCAGCTCGCCAGATTGTTTTAATTTGGCAATAAAATCCCGCAAATCTGAATATTTCATCGGTAATTGACTTTTTTCAAAGTGAAAGCAGCTTGCCAAGAGCACCGTGGCAACTGACTGATTTTACTGGATATTGTTACAGTGGAACGATAAATCTATAACAATTGGTTATAACTTTCCTAGTTTCCAGTATTGACTGGGTATAAACCCCTCCCTACAATCCGGCCAAGTTTTAAAGGCGGCTGGCCGGACAGGGGACCGGGTTAGCACGAGCAGCACAGGCCGCCATCTCACATCGGGGATAGACCCGCCGGGCATTGTAAAGACAGTTCCGCCCACGGTCAGGCTTTCATCCCCGAACAAGATTGCTGGCGCCACCATCGACGGTGGCCGCCAAAAGCAACACCGGCGTCTGCCCTCGAGCATCAACAGGCAGACGGATTTTGTAGTCTCGCGGTGAATTGAAGCACGAAGCACGCTTGCAATTGGCCTCAGCTCAGAGCGCCTGACAAAGCCTGAATGCGGACTTGTCATGTATGCAACCAAGATTGCACATGACAGGGATGAAGCTCCCGGGTTTTGCCAGTCGCTTTGAGGGCCGCGATGATTCAGGAGGTAGCATGAATAATCGACGCAAATTGACAGCGCTGGTCGGTGCGGAGCATTTGTCCTCCCAATACCTGGCCGCTGACGATGGTTCCGTCGCCAGCCGCGGCAGCCTGTGGGTGAAAGCGCACCGCGCCGTCACCACCCTTGGCATGGTCGCCATCATGGCCCTGGTCGTGATGTTTGTCCGTCCCGAACTGCTCGACGACCTGAAGGCGATGTCGCCCTTCTGGGACGCCGATTCCGAACAACTGGAGCAGCGCGAACTCGCCTTCGCCGACATGCTGGATCTGCCGCAGCGCTCGATCCCGGCCGATGCCGTGACCGATGACGCTGTCCTGACCCCGGCCTCGAGCAAGGAACAGCAGCGCGTGACCGGCTGGCTCGCCAAGCGCTATCGTATCGCCGGCAGTGCCAGCAAGATGCTGGTCGACGCTGCCTATGAATCGGCGCAGCAGGTCAAGCTCGACCCGCTGCTGATCCTGGCCGTGATGGCGATTGAATCGCGCTTCAACCCGTTCGCGGAAAGCGCGGTCGGCGCACAGGGCCTGATGCAAGTCATGTCCAAGGTCCACCATGACAAGTTCAGCGACCACGGCGGTGCCAATGCCGTGCTGAACCCGGTCGCCAACATCCAGGTCGGCGCACAGATCCTGAAAGACCTGATCCGCCGCTCCGGTTCGGTCGAGGCCGGCCTGAAGCTCTACGTCGGCGCCGGCAACATGGAAGGCGATGGCGGCTACGCGGGCAAGGTGATGTCCGAGCACGCACGCCTGCAGGCGGTGGCCGCCGGCAAGCGCGTGCCGACCTTCACGCCGCCACAGCCGGCCGAGACCGTGCGCGAAGCGGCGGCCGATGTATCGCCGGCCGCCAAGCACCCGACGACGGAGCACGAGCCTGCCTGACCGGCGGTTCATGCATGAATGAAAAAAGGAGCCTTGCGGCTCCTTTTTTCATGGGCACGGCCAGGCCGCTGCCGGCGGCATCCTCAGGCAAGGCCGACATAGCCGCGCAGGCGGGCCACCGCCTCCTGCAGGTTCTCCATCGAGGTTGCATACGAGATGCGCAGGAAGCGATGCGCGGCGGCGCTGCCGAAGTCCAGCCCCGGGGTCAGCACCACACCGGTCTTGTCGAGCACATCGCGCGCCAGCTGGTCCGAATCGGCCGCCAGCCGGCTGCAATCGGCATAGACATAGAAAGCGCCATCGGGCAGCACCGGAATCTCCAGCCCCAGCTTCAGCAGTTCGGGCACCAGGTAATCGCGCCGGCGCCGGAATTCGAGACGGCGCGCTTCGACGACGGCCAGGGTCTCCGGCTTGAAACAGGCCAGCGCCGCATACTGGGCGATGCTGGACGGGCAGATGAAGAAATTCTGCGCCAGCTTTTCGATTGCCGGCAGCATCGCCGGCGGCACCACCAGCCAGCCCAGCCGCCAGCCTGTCATGTTGAAGGTCTTGGAGAAGCTGTTGATGACGATCAGGTCGTCGCCATGCGAGAGCGCGGTGTGCGGCGCCGCGTCGTAGCTCAGGCCCTGATAGATCTCGTCGACCAGCGCAAAGCCGCGGTGCCGGCGCACGACGTCCAGCGTGCGCTGCAATTCATCGGGCAGGATCGAGGTGCCGGTCGGGTTCGACGGCGAGGCCAGCAGCACGCCGCGCGTGCGCTCGCTCCAGTGCGCTTCGACCATCGCGGCCGACAACTGGAAACGCTGCTCCGGGCCGCTCGTCACCAGCACCGGCTTGCCATTGAAGGCGGCCACGAAATGACGGTTGCACGGATAGCTGGGGTCTGGCAACAGCACTTCGGCGTCGCGCTCGACCAGCGCGGCGCAGGCCAGCAGCAGCGCCGCCGATGCACCGGCGGTGACGATGATGCGCGCTGCCGGCACCTCGACCCCGAACGTTTGCCGGTAATACCCGGAGATCGCCTCGCGCAGCTCGGGCAGGCCGAGCGCGGCGGTATAGCGCATCGCGGCGCCGCTATCGAGCGCGGCGCGCGCCGCATCCAGCACCGGTTGCGGCGGCGGGAAGTCCGGCTCGCCGATGCACATCGGAATGATCGACCGGCCGGCCTGCGCCAGTTCGGCCGCGCGCTTGAGCACCTCCATCACATGGAAGGGCTCGATCTCATCGAGTCGGTTGGCGAGCTGGAAATCCATGCGTAAAAAAGCGTCCGGGTCGGGAAAATCGGCAGTAGCGGCTCAGGTGCGCAGCCGGCCCGATCGATGCGGGCAGAGGCCGTCGCTGGCCGCCTCAGCGGCCGGCGTTGACCTCGACGCTGCGCACGCTCGCGGCCAGCTTGTCGAGCACGCCGTTGACGTACTTGTGGCCATCGATGCCACCAAAGGACTTGGTCAGCTCGACCGCCTCGTTGATGACGACCCTGTACGGGATCTCGAGATGATGCTTGAGCTCATAGGCGCCGATCAGCAGGGCCGCATGCTCGACCGGCGACAGCTGCTCGATGCCGCGATCGATCAGGGGCACGATTTCGGCGCGCAGGCTGGCCGCGTCGCGGATCGTGCCATGCAGCAGCGCATTGAAATGCTCGATGTCGGCCTTGTCGAAACCATGCGCATCACGGATGTGGGCATCGATGGCGCCGGAATCCTCGGCATTCATCAGCCACTGGTACAGGCCCTGCAGCGCGAATTCGCGCGCGCGGTGGCGCGGCGTGCGGCTCTTGTTCGGATTGGCGTGTTGCGATTGACTGCTCATGCTGAACCTTATTCCTCGTCGGCCCCGTCGGCCAGTTCTTCCATCGCGGCGACCAGGTTCGCCATCTCGACCGCCACGCGCGCGGCATCGGCGCCCTTGCCGGCCATGCGCACCTCGGCCTGTTCGTCATTTTCGGTGGTCAGCACCGCATTCGCGACCGGGATGCCGAAATCAAGGCCGATACGGGTGATGCCGGCGCCGGACTCGTTCGACACCAGCTCGAAATGGTAAGTCTCGCCGCGAATGACCGCGCCCAGCGCCACCAGCGCATCGAACTGGCCGGACTCGGCCATCTTCTGCAGCGCCAGCGGTATTTCCAGCGCGCCCGGTACCGTCACCAGCAGCACGTCCTCATCCTCGACGCCGAGCCGCTTGAGCTCGGCCAGGCAGGCCGCGGCCAGGCCGTGGCAGACGTCTTCGTTGAAACGCGCCTGGACGATGCCGATGCGCAGGCCGCTGCCATCAAAATCCGGTTCATAAGTGCCTACGCTCATAACGCCTCCTGCGTCTGTGATGTTCGTTCAGTATTCAATCGGATTCAGTCGTATGCAATCGCTGCGGGTCAGGATTCGGGACTGGCCTGGTAGCCGGTCACTTCGAGGTTGAAGCCCGTCATCGACGGCATCTTGCGCGGATTGGCCAGCAATTTCATCTTGCCCACGCCCAGCTCGCGCAGGATCTGCGCGCCGATGCCATAGGTGCGCAAGTCCATGCGCGCCTCGCGTGGCGGCGTCGACGGACTGCTCGTCGACAGCGCATTGAACTGGGCAAACATCTGCTCGGCCGATTCCTCGCAATTCAGCAGCACGATCACGCCGCGCTCGGCCGCCTGCACCGCTGCCATCGCCGCCGCCATGTTCCAAGAATGGGTGGTGGCGCGGGTCTCGAGCATGTCCAGCACCGACACCGGCTGGTGCACCCGCACCAGGGTCTCGAGGTCCGGCGCGATCTGCCCGTGCACCAGCGCCAGATGGGCGCCGCGGCTGGGCTTGTCGCGGAAGGCGATCGCATGGAAAGTGCCGTGCGCGGTGTGCATCGCGCGCTCGGCCACGCATTCGACAATGCTCTCGGTCTGGCTGCGGTAGTGGATCAGGTCGGCGATGGTGCCTATCTTCAGCCCGTGCACCTGGGCGAACTCGACCAGATCCGGCAGGCGCGCCATCGTGCCGTCATCCTTCAGGATTGCGCAGAGCACGGCCGCCGGCGTCTGGCCGGCCAGCTCGGCCAGGTCGCAACCGGCCTCGGTATGGCCGGCGCGCATCAGCACGCCGCCTTTTTGCGCGCGCAGCGGGAAGATATGGCCCGGCTGGACGATATCGGCCGGTTTCGCATGGCGGGCCACCGCCACCTCGATGGTGCGCGAACGGTCGGCGGCGGAAATGCCGGTGGTGACGCCTTCGGCGGCCTCGATCGAGACGGTGAAATTGGTGCCGAAGGACGTGCCGTTGCGGGTCGTCATCATCGGCAGCGCCAGCTGCTCGCAGCGTTCCTCGGTCAGCGTCAGGCAGATCAGGCCACGGCCGAATTTGGCCATGAAATTGATCGCTTCGGGCGTGACGAATTCGGCGGCCAGCACGAGGTCACCCTCGTTTTCGCGGTCTTCCTCGTCGACGAGGATGACCATGCGGCCGGCGCGCAGCTCGGCAATGATTTCCTTGGTGCTTGAGAGTGACATGGGGGGTGTTTCCGGAAAGGTCGGCCATTTTAAAGGATTTCCCGTCCGGCCCCGCGATTCAGGTGGGATGCCAATGTACTAAGCAGGGCCCCGCCGCGGCCGCTCTCCGGTTCCCGACAGGCGCCGCTGCCGTCAACCGCCCCCGGCCTGCGGCCGGCAGCCCACCTTATTGGCCGATGCTGGTGGCCGACAGCATGCGCTCGACATAGCGGGCGATCAGGTCCACCTCGAGGTTCACGCGGCCGCCCGGCTGCAGGTGCTTGAGCGCGGTGACTTCGATGGTATGCGGGATCAGGTTGATCGAGATCGTGCAGCCGGCTGCGCTGTCGGCCACGCTGTTGACCGTCAGCGACACGCCGTTGACGACCACCGAGCCCTTGTACGCCAGGTATTTGGCCAGTGCGGCCGGGGCCAGGATATCGAGCTTCCAGGATTCGCCGACCGGCGCGAAATGCACGACCTGCCCGAGGCCATCGACATGGCCGGACACCAGGTGGCCGCCCAGGCGCTCGGCCAGCGTCAGCGCCTTCTCGAGGTTGACCTCGCCCTGCGCATCCAGCCCGACCGTGCAGTTGAGGCTCTCGCGCGAGACATCGACGGTGAAGCTGTCGGCCGTCTTCTGCGTGACCGTCATGCAGGCGCCGTTGATGGCGATCGAGTCGCCCAGCCCGACGTCGCCCAGCGGCAGCGCGCCGGCGTGGATCTGCAGGCGCACGCCGGCAGCGCCGTCGCTGCCCAGCGGTTCAATCGAAGTGATGCGGCCGACGGCCGCGACGATACCGGTAAACATGGGGGGTTCCTATACAGAGGCAGAGGGCAAAGGACAGAGAGTGAGTGATTGCGGTCAGGCGATATCGGGGGAGCCGGGCTGCACGGTCGCGCGCAGCCTCAGGTCGGGCCCGATCCGTTCGACATCGAGGAAATCGAGCTTGATACAGTCCGACAGCGCCGCCAGTTCGGGCAGCCTGGCCAGCCCCTGCGCCGGGCCCAGCAGGCAGGGGGCCAGGTAAAGCAGCAGTTCATTGACGCAGCCGGCGCGCAACAGCGAGCCATTGAGCTTGGTGCCGGCCTCGACATGCAATTCATTGATGTCGCGCCGGCCCAGCTCGCGCATCAGCGCATCGAGGTCGACCTTGCCCGATTCGTTCGGCAGCAGGATGAGCTCATGACCGGCAGCGCGCAGTGCCTGCTCGCGCGCCTCGTCGCGCACGGCCGCGACGATCCAGCTGCCGCCGCCCTGCAGCACCCGCGCCGCAGGATGGATCTCGAGCCGGCTGTCGACAATGATGCGGCGCGGCTGGCGCGCCGTGGCAACGGCACGCACATTGAGCTGCGGGTCGTCCTGCCGGACGGTGCCGATGCCGGTCAGGATCGCGCAGGCGCGCGCGCGCCAGGCATGGCCATCGTCGCGCGCTGCTGCCGACGTGATCCACTGGCTGGTGCCGTTCTTCAGTGCCGTGCCGCCATCCAGACTGGCGGCGATCTTCATCCGGACCCAGGGACGGCCGTGCCGCATCCGGTGCAGGAAGCCGATATTGATTTCGCTGGCCTCGTCAGCCAGCACGCCGACCTCGACCGCGATGCCGGCCGCGCGCAGGCGGGCAATGCCCTGCCCGGCCACCAGCGGGTTCGGATCACCGATGGCGACGACCACGCGCGCGATGCCGGCCGCCACCAGCGCATCGCAGCAGGGCGGCGTGCGCCCGAAGTGGCTGCAGGGTTCCAGCGTCACATACGCAGTCGCGCCGCGCACGTCGACGCCGCTGGCTGCCGCCGCCTGCAGCGCATGGGCTTCGGCATGCGCCTGGCCGGGCGGCTGCGTGTGGCCGCGGGCGAGGAGCTGGCCGTCGCGCACGATCACGCAACCGACGCGCGGGTTCGGTGTCGTCAGATAAAGGCCGTGGCGCGCCTCGGCCAGCGCGGCCCGCATGCCGGCAATGTCGTCTGCAATTTGCATGGCGCCCATTCTAGCAAGCGGCACCGTCGCGCTCAGGATCGCAGCTGCGCACCTTGCCCAGGAAGCCGATCACCAGCTTGCGCCGCTCGCTGCCGAGACGAAAGCTGAAGGCGCCAAATTGCGGCTGCGCGGCACTGGCGGCAGTGCGCGGGCGACCGGTGACGCCAAAGGCAAGATAGGCCCGTTTCGTATCGGTCAGGGCAGCACTGAGCTCAAGCCGGGGCACGGCGCGGCGAGAGCGCTGCAACACCGGCTCGCCGGGATCGAGCTGCTGGTTGTTATTGGCATCGATCAGCACCACCCACCCGCGGCGCCAGTCATGGCCGGCCAGCGGCACGATATCGACGCGCTGCGAGCGCTGCATCGCCTGCAGCCGGGCCACCATGATGGCCGAACGCAAGTCGCTGACGGCCGCATTCAGCTGCGCCCTTTCATGCCAGCGCAACAGCGGCTGCGCTGCGACGGTGGCGAGCACACCCAGCAGCGCCACGCACAACAGAAGCTCGATCAGGCCATAAGCGCGCGCCGCCCGCCGCTGCATAGCGCGCGCCGGCTTGCGCTGCGTCTTTCCGTCCGGCCTTCGCGCCGTCCTTCGCGCCGTCCTTCGCTCGATCATCCGCGCCCGCAATGTGGCGCGCTGGCGCACGGCGCCGGCGACTTGTCCCTCGCCTGCGATTCGCCGACGCGCAGCAAGTACATGGCGCCCAGCACAATCAGCAACAGCGTCAGCAGGATCTCGGTGATCGTGATGTAGCCAGCCTCGCTGCCGGCACGGTGAACACGCAAGCGCAGGCGCGCTGCATCGTCGTTGGCAATCCGCATGATCATCTCCCGCGCAATCAATTGCGCTGGAGACTAGGGATAGCGTTGGTGGGGAAGAAAAGAAATTAGTGCGCCGCTAACAATTGCTTTCAGGCGCGACAAAACCGAAACAAATAAGCGTCAAACGGCCTTGTTGATGCGAGCTTTGGCGTCAGCGTCGAATTCATCGATCGCATCGCGGAACTCGGCCACATCTTCGAAGCTGCGATAAACGGAAGCAAATCGGATATAGGCGATCTTGTCGAGACGCTTGAGTTCGCGCATGACCAGTTCACCGATCTGGCCCGACAGGATTTCCCGTTCGCCGGAGGAGCGCAGCTTTTCTTCTATCCGCTGTATCGAGGCATCCACGGCATCGGCCGACACCGGCCGCTTGCGCAGCGCCAGCATCAGGCTGGCGCGCAGCTTGGCGGGCTCGAACTCGGTGCGGCTGCCGTTTTTCTTGACGATGACAGGCATTGCCAGTTCGATGCGCTCGTAGGTCGTGAAGCGCTTGTCGCAATGGCCGCAACGGCGACGACGGCGTATGCTGTCGCCCTCTTCCGAGGCCCGGGTGTCAAGCACCTGGGTGTCTTCGCTTTGGCAGAAGGGGCAGCGCATACGCCAGTCTCCGTCGGGTCAGTGTTGCGCAGATTCGCGCAGGGTCGTACAGGGTCGCACAGGGTCACTTCATGGGCGCCGGGCCGTCAGTCAGGACAGCCCGGTCCAGCTCGGGCCGGCTCAGGCCTGATAGACCGGGAAGGCATCGGTCAGCTGCTTGACCGCGGCCTTCACGCGCTCGATGGTGGCCGCATCATGCGGGTTGTCGAGCACGTCGGCGATCAGGTGCCCGACCCGGGTCGCCTCGGCTTCCTTGAAGCCGCGCGTCGTCATCGCCGGGCTGCCCAGCCGG
>JACCDY010191777.1_pt1 | contig 24054 bp, 21 predicted proteins | sample 7446391 | NCBI WGS metagenome assembly JACCDY01 (sample SAMN15323451, study PRJNA562643) | freshwater metagenome | isolation source: river surface water | place: USA:Blue River Watershed | collected 2017-08-18 | reverse complement strand
GCCAATGCGACTTGCATGATTTCTTTGGTGATGCCTTGGATCTTGATGTCCATTTGCAAAGCCGTAATACCGTTGGTGGTACCGGCCACTTTGAAGTCCATGTCGCCCAAGTGATCTTCGTCACCCAAGATATCGGTCAACACGGCAAAGCGGTTGCCGTCTTTGATCAAGCCCATGGCGATACCGGCCACGTGTGCTTTCATCGGCACGCCAGCGTCCATCATGGACAAGCAGCCGCCGCAGACAGAAGCCATCGAAGAAGAACCATTGGATTCAGTGATCTCAGACACCACGCGCATGGTGTAGGGAAACTCTTCTTTGGTTGGCAACACAGCCACCAAAGCGCGCTTAGCCAAACGGCCGTGACCAATTTCGCGGCGTTTTGTAGAACCCATGCGGCCCACTTCGCCAGTGGCAAAGGGAGGCATGTTGTAGTGGAACATGAAGCGGTCTTCAAACTCACCCGCCAACGCGTCAATGCGTTGTGCATCGCGCTCGGTACCCAAGGTGGACACCACCAAAGCTTGGGTTTCGCCGCGTGTGAACAAGGCAGAACCGTGGGTACGTGGCAACACGCTGTTGCGGATTTCGATGGGGCGCACGGTGCGTGTGTCGCGACCGTCGATGCGTGGCTCGCCAGCCAAGATTTGGCTGCGGACGATGTGCGCCTCGATGTCGAACAACATGTTTTCAACTTTGACCGCATCGAACTCGACGCCGTCCGCCTTGAGGGCTTCCATCACAGCGGCGTAGGCTTGGCGGCAAGCCAGCGTACGGGCTTGCTTGTTGCGGTTTTGGTAGGCAGCGCGCAGTTTCTCTTCGCCGTGCGCTTGCACCTTGGCGATCAATGGCTCGTCCTTCGCAGGCGCAGCCCAATCCCAAGCGGGTTTGCCAGCGTCACGCACCAAGTCGTGGATGGCGTTGATGGCGATGTTGCCTTGCTCGTGACCGAACACCACGGCACCCAACATGATTTCTTCAGACAACTGTTGCGCTTCAGATTCCACCATCAACACAGCCGCTTCGGTACCCGCGACCACGAGGTCCATCTGGCTGTCTTTGCGTTGTGTTTGACCTGGGTTCAAGACGTATTCGCCGTTGATGTAACCCACGCGCGCGGCACCGATGGGGCCGTTGAAAGGGATGCCAGAGATGCTCAAGGCAGCCGACACAGCGATCAAGGCAGCAATGTCTGCATCGACTTCTGGGTTCAAGGACACGGTGTGGACCACCACGTGCACGTCGTTGTAGAAACCCTCTGGGAACAAGGGACGGATGGGGCGGTCGATCAGACGACTCGTCAAGGTCTCGTGCTCGCTGGGCTTGGCTTCACGCTTAAAGAAGCTGCCAGGAATCTTGCCTGCGGCGTAGGTTTTCTCGATGTAGTCGACGGTCAAGGGGAAGAAGTCTTGGCCAGCTTTGGCGATCTTCGAACCCACGACCGTGGCCAACACCACGGTGTCGTCCATGTTGACGAGCACCGCGCCGCCGGCTTGACGCGCGACTTCGCCGGTTTCCATGGTGACCGTGTGTTGGCCCCACTGGAAGGTCTTGGTGACTTTGTTAAAAATTGACATGTGATTTCCTAATGAAATTTGGCTTCAAGCCAGTGCAGTACACGATGCCATTCCAGAAAAGTGAGGTCTTTTTTGGAATGACACAGCTTTCGAATCTGCTCTGTTTTTGGTGCCGTTGGTAAAAAGTGAGTGGTTAAAAGTGCAAAACGCCTGAGCTTCTTGAAAACTCAGGCGTTTGTCGCGAGATCGTTGGCGATTACTTGCGCAGACCCAACTTGGTGATCAAGGCAGCGTAACGGTCAAAGTCTTTGGACTTGAGGTAGTCGAGCAATTTGCGACGACGGCTCACCATACGCAACAAGCCGCGACGACCGTGGTGGTCTTTGGCGTGTTGTTTGAAGTGAGGTGTGAGTTCGTTGATACGTGCAGTCAACAAAGCCACTTGGACTTCGGGACTACCTGTATCGCCGGCTGAACGTGCGTTGTCTTTGACGACTTCGGCAATTTTTGCTGTCAACTTGGTTGTTTCCTTAAATAGTTGACTTGCGTTGCATCGTGGAAGTAGTTGCAACGTGCTTTGCTTAACCCAAAAGGTAAAGCCCACAGAGTATAGCAGGCGCAGGACAGGCTGACCAGCCCCTAATGAGGAAGGCTGAAATCAGGCCAAATCAGCCAGTGGCCAGCGCGGTTTGACGTCAAAGCTGTAGCGCGGCTGAGCTTGCGCCATACCACCCGCACCGCTTTGCAAGCGCATGGCAGCCGCCATCGCAATCATGGCGCCGTTGTCGGTGCACAAGTGCAGCTCGGGGTAATGCACCCGCACGCCTTGCCGCTGACAGGCGGCATTGAGCTGCGCACGCAAGTGTCGATTCGCCCCCACACCGCCGGCCACCACCAAACGCTTCAACCCGGTGTCACGCAAGGCCGTGAGGGACTTTTTCAACAACACCTCCACAATGGCGGCTTCGGTCGAGGCGGCTAAATCCGCCTTGCGCAGCTCAAACTCATCACCTAGCTTCTTCGCTTGCGTCATCACAGCGGTTTTGAGGCCAGCGAATGAAAAGTCCAAATTGCCACTGTGCAGCAACGGACGCGGCAGCTTGAAGGCGGTCGGGTCGCCCTGCTCGGCGAGCTTGGACAGCGCCGGACCGCCGGGATAGCCCAAGCCCATGAGCTTGGCGGATTTATCGAAAGCCTCACCTGCAGCGTCGTCAATGGTTTCACCCAAGAGTGTGTAGCGACCAACGCCATCCACCCTCATCAGCTGGGTGTGACCGCCGGACACCAACAGCGCGACAAACGGAAACTCGGGCGGGTCGGCGCTCAAAAACGGGGACAACAGATGCCCTTCCAAGTGGTGCACGCCGAGCACGGGTTTGTTCAGCGCAGCGCCCAAAGCGCAGGCCACGCCCGCCCCCACCAGCAACGCTCCGGCCAAACCAGGACCGCGGGTGTAAGCCACCACATCGACGTCTTGCAAGGCATGTTGCGCCTCAGCCATGACCTCGCGCGCCAGTGGAATAACCCGGCGAATGTGGTCGCGGCTCGCCAGCTCGGGCACCACACCCCCATAGTCCACGTGCATGGCCACTTGGCTGTACAGCGCGTGCGACAGCAACACCGGCAGGGCTTGGCCGTCAGAGCGGACCAACGCCACGCCCGTTTCGTCACAAGAAGATTCGATACCGAGGATCAACATAAGCCGCTAAGTTTATGCGGCACCCGACTCAGTCCAAAGGCGCAGCCAATTCAGTTTGCCCCAATTGCTGGTGGGGGAACCGTTGCGCGAGAACGTCTGGCGACGAAGGCAGCATCACCAAATACCCTGAGACCGCGCGACGCTCAGGTTTTTGGATATCAATGGGCGATGCAAAGGCAACCGCCGCGCACCCGAACAGCAGCTTCACATAGCTGACCTTGGCGGCCTGCTTCCATGTCATGACAAGGCCTTGCGACCGCTGCTTTGCCGGAAGCAACGCAGTCGCCTGAGCGCCATTGACAAGCGCATCAGCTGCGCACTGTGCGTCTGCCACATCGTGCGAGTTGTCCGACCAAGAAGTAGCGACGACATCGGAGAGATTGCCCGACGCTGCCTGCGCGGGCGTTACAGTGCCTGCTGAATAAACCACGTGCGCGGGAAGGCATGGCGGATTGCTAATGACTGCAGATGTATCGGCGCCACCCAAGCCCATTCGCGCAAACGACGCGTCAATCATCTGCCAGTTGTCAGCAGAAGCATCGTCTTCCACCAGCGCAAACGCGTCGTCATAGCGTTGTGTGCGGCCGATCTGAAGAAAACGGAAATGGTCGCGTTCAAATTTATCCAAACGACCTTGAACTTCTTCCACCACTTCATGGATGTTTTTCAGTTGCGCTTGGGCATCGATCTGAGCGCGGTTCGTAATGCCCGCCTCTGAATTAACGCTCTGCAGATTCTGCGCATTGTTATCCTGCGCCAGCAGTTGGCGGTTGTTGCTGGTCGCATCCGCGTCGATCTGCTGTAGGTTCTCATTTCCTGTGCCTACACCAACTCGTTGGCGGTTGGTATCGGCAGCTACAGAAGTCATCGTTTGTCTGTTGTTGGCGTTCGGCGCTGCGCCATCCACCTTTTGTAGATTCAAGGCATCGGTTGCGTTTTCGGCCACCTGAATGACATGGGCTTGGTTTTCAAAACTGTCCGAGACACTTTGGATGTTGTCCGTCATGGTCCGATTGATGAACGCTCCCATGACCGACTCATCCATCGGTCCCGACCACACGGCTTGATTCGCAGCAACAGCAGCCGCCCCTGCGGAGATCGCCACACCTTCACCGCGTCTGGACTGATCGTTGTCAAACAGCACGCCTTCTTCTTTGGCACCACCAGTCAAGCGGTGATGCGCCACACCATTGACAAACTTATGGGTATCAAAAGGTTTGAAGCATTTGGTCTCTAAAACACGGAGGTAAATGTCAAAGGCTTTTTCGCTGTAACCAAACGCCGCCAGCATGGACACAAAAACCTTGTCTTCCAGCCGTGCCACCGCGCCGTCCGACATCATGGAGTCGCACACATTGACCAGGATGTAAAGCTTTTGGTCCGGCGTCAGTAAGGCGGAGGCTTCGTCCAAAAACTGTTTCAGTTTCACTGAGCGGACGTACTTGAGCGCCACGTTTTGTAAATCGGTGAACTCCCCAATCACCGCTTCTAATTGCCCAATTTCTTGGCGTCCGATAGAACCATCCGCTGTCAACATGTATAGCAACGCGATGGCCAAAGCGAAGTGCGGAGTCATCGGCTGCCGCTCATCTTTGACACCTGTGAATCGGCCTAAAACCTGTTTGTCATTTTTGAGCGCGAGGATTTTGAAATAAGGCTCAAACTGAGCCTCTTCAATACCGAATGCCTGCAACATCTGAGCAAAGAGTGCCGACTCTTCACGGTCTGCACGACCATCGGACAAAAGCGCATCACACACATTCGCCAGGATGCACCACTTGTCTTTGGTGCTCAAGACCTCTGGTGCGTCAGAGAAAAACTGTTGCAACGGAACGGTTTGCACATACCGAAGGGCGTACTGCAAAACGACCTCATCCCCACCGAGCACCGATTGCAAATGGCTGCTCTCGACGGAGCCCAAATCGCCATCAGACGCCACCATGTAGAGCAAGCCACACGCCAACGTCAAATAAGGCGTCAAAATGATCTCTACGCCCTCTTCGACCTCAGCGAGTGCAGCCTCAGTTTTGAGGTCATCCAGTAGGTTGACGGAGAGATGAGCGGTGGCCATGTCGCCACGTTAGTGAACCCACCCAATCTATGGGTGACATCTCTGTCATGCGGGCGGTGAATGACGCGTTTGTCATTCACGCTGACATCAGACCACCCGTTTCAGAGGGGCGTTCAAGGTAACAACGACCGTGTTTTGCGGTCCTACTTTTAAAACCAAAGACCCCAAATGTAATTTGGCGATCTCTGAACAAATACTCAAACCCAACCCCAATCCATCGACTTGACGGGCATGTGATGCATCGCCGCGATAGAAGCGATCAAAGGCATGTGAGAGCAAATCGCTGGGGATGTCCGTGGTCGGGTTTTCAATGAAGAGAACGAAGCTGTCCCCCGACTTCTTAAGTGCAAAGTGAATCCAACCGTTTGGCTGGTTGTAGTTGACTGCATTGGTGTACAAGTTTTGAACGAGATGGCGTACCAGCGTTTTGTCGGCACGCCAAATCACATCAGGCTCGACGTCACTGCTGATCTTCAGGGTGGACTGAAACGAGTGCGCATCTCTTATCAGCTGCAGGATCAATTCGCTTAAATTGACATCGCTCACTTCTTGCAACAGGCTATTCGCATCTGCACGCGACAACAACAGCAACTTCTCGGTGATTTCAATCAGCCGCTCCACCTCGTCGCCCATGCTGCGGATCTGGACTTGCGCATCTGAGCCCAGCGGAAACTCATTGATCAATTGCTCTGTTTTTCCACGCAAAATCGTGAGCGGCGTGCGTAACTCATGCGACGCATCCGAGGCAAAACGGCGTGCTTTGACAAAGCTGTCGTGCAAACGGATACGCAAATCTTCGAACACACTCACGAGGTTTCTGAACTCTCGATACGGCGCTTTTAAGGTGCTGGTTTGGTCGAGGTTGGATGCATTCAAATGCGCCAAATTTTCTTCTATAGAGTTGATGGGGCGCATGAATACTCGGGTCATGTACCAAGTCATGAGCATCAAACCGATGATGACCAGCGGCAACACACGAATCAAATTACGGTCTCGCAGCTTCCACATTTGGTCGACCATGAAATCTGCATCACGCTGACGAATCCAAACCTCCGTTGCATTCGGTTGGTCGGCCCATCGTGCTCCCATCCAAACCTCTGCAGGCTCCACCAGCCCCCGCACATAAGCGATGCGTCCATCCACCGTGGGTGTCGCGGAACGCCATATCTCTCGCGTGCCAGGCGCACACACATCCGCCGGCTGCTCCGCCATGCCGTTCCGCGAAGAGTGACACAACACATAAAAGTCAGCCACGTTACTGATCAAGCTTGCTTTGTCCAACGATTTGAAACAGGACAGAAATCCAGCGCGATCGAGCTGCGATGCAGAACAATGCGTCAGCGCGCGCCCCATATCTTGGTGGATTTCATCTCGCAGCTGCGTTGTCAAAAAATGCTGGGCAAAGAAGCGATTCGAAACGATGACCAACGCGGTCATTAAGAAAAGCTGGATAAAAATTCGAAGCTTGAATGAACGCCCCATTGGTTAAGCCTCCAACCGCAAGCGATACCCCACCCCACGCACCGACTCAATCGGCGAAGGATGCGCCATGCTGCCGCGTTCCAGCTTTCGCTTGATTCGTCGCACACACACATCCACCACATTGGTTTCTGGATCAAAGTTAATTTCCCAGACGTGCTTGAGAATTTGTTGCCTGGAGTAGATGTGCCCCGGTGAACGCATCAAGAATGCCAACAAGCTGAATTCACGCTGACTCAATACGGCTGTCACATCGAACCACTGCACTTTGTGCGTCACCACATCCAAAGTCAAATGACTGACGGCGATTTGTTCCACCTGCTCTGGAATTTTGCGATGCATCACCGCCTTGATTCGAGCCAATAACTCTTCAACAAAAAAAGGCTTGGGCAAATAGTCATCCGCCCCCATATCGAACCCCATCAATCGGTCTGGCAAATCGACTTTGGCACTCAAAATAATCACCGGCGTGGCGTTGCCGCTCTCTCTGACTTGGCGCAACACCTCAAAACCGTTCATCTTGGGCAGCATCACGTCCAGGATTACCAACTGATGCGTTTCGCTGAGAGTCGCCTCCAGTCCGCGTGCGCCATCCTCCACATGCGTCACGTCATAGCCCGCTGCGGACAAGCCTTTGATGACGAACTCAGCGATCTTGGCTTCGTCTTCGATCAGCAGAATTTTCAAATCAGTCCCCGCCTTGGTGTTGGTTTCAATTGATTTTGAATGAATAAGTTCGATCTCGCCAAATCTCATAAATGACATATCCGTCATCAATGCTGAGGTGACTGGCTTGTCATTCATCCCTCATTCGCTCATGCCGATGCAAGAGATATCAGTTTTAGCCCACTCGCCATGTCACACGTATCACTATCCACCGCTGTCGTGCACCTGCCGCTGCCGTTGGGTAGCGCAACGTCACCGTCACAAACCAGTTCAGCCGAATCGGCGGATTGCGTCAGACCTCCAGCGTGTTCTAGCCTCACCTCGCTTTCTTTTGCCTTTGATCGCCAGACGAAATCCCTTCGTGTCGTGATCACCGATCAAGCCTCTGGCGAAGTATTGAGAAAAATCGAATACACCGCCATTCCTCCCAAGACACACCGAGCCGACAAGTTGCAGGGATTGTTGTTGGATCAACGAGCGTAGCCTGCCCGTTGCCCACAGTCAGCCGCGAATTACCTTATAGCCATAAGTTATCAAGCCTGCGAGACAATCGCAGCATGAGCATCAGCCACTACATCAAAGACATCGGCCGGGGCCGCGATGGCGCGCGTGCGCTGTCGCGCGCGCAAGCCGCTGATTTGATGGGCCAAGTATTGGACGGCCTGGTGACCGATTTAGAGCTCGGCGCTTTTTGCATTGGGATGCGTGTCAAGGGTGAAACGCCAGAGGAAATGGCCGGATTTCTTGACGCCACACACGCTCGCTTGCACACCCTCACAGCCTCTGCCGACACCCGCGTGGTCTCACTCCCCTGCTACAACGGTGCGCGCAAGCTGCCGGTGCTAACACCACTCCTGGCGCATTTGCTAGCCCGCGAGGGCGTTGCTGTGGTCATGCATGGCACAGCCACCGAGTCCACCCGCGTCACCAGCCAAGAGGTGTTGCAGGCCATGGGCGTCTCGGTGCTCACGCAAGCTCGGGCCGTTCAACCGGGTGAAGTAGTTTTCGCCCCCACCGAGACGTTGTGCCTTGGACTGAAAAAATTGCTGGATGTGCGGCGTGTCGTGGGACTGCGCAATCCTGCACACAGCATGGTCAAGTTGATGAACCCCATGGCTGGCGACACCCTGCTCGTCAGCAGCTACACCCACCCTGAATACGCACTGTCGATGGCTGCCACGTTTGAGCTAACCGGCGCACGCGCCCTGTTGCTGCGCGGCACCGAAGGTGAAGTGGTCGCGGACCCACGCCGTACACCGCAGATGGATGCCTTTGCACATGGGCAACGTACCCGACTGGTCGAGGCGCAAGCTGGCTCACTGCAGCAACTGCCAGACCTACCCCAACAGATCGACGCCGTCAGCACGTCGCTTTATACCCAAGCGGTGCTCGCTGGCCATGTGCCCACCCCGGCGCCCTTGATGCAGCAAGTCCATGCCATTTTGCGGGCACTCTCACTCTGAAACAGCCATGTCCCAGCCCCCATCACACCCTGCAGCACACGTCACCTTGGTCGGCGCAGGCCCTGGCGACCCAGAGTTGCTGACCCTCAAAGCGGTCAAAGCCATCGCCGCTGCCACGGTACTGCTGGTGGACGATTTGGTCAGCGACGCGATCACCGAACATGCGGCGCCAAATGCGCGCATCGTGTACGTCGGTAAGCGCGGTGGCTGCCAGTCGACCCCGCAAGCGTTCATTGAAAAACTCATGGTGCAAGAGGCCCTGGCCGGCGGGACCGTAGTGCGCCTCAAAGGCGGTGATCCGTTCATCTTTGGCCGTGGAGGTGAAGAAGTCGAGCACCTGCAAGCTCAAGGCATTGGCGTCACCGTGATCAACGGCATCACGGCCGGCTTGGCGGGTGTCACGTCTTTGGGCGTGCCGCTGACGCACCGCGCACATGCCCACGGCGTGGTGTTCATCACCGGCCATGCCAAACAGGATGCTGCTGACCGCGTGGATTGGGTCGCACTGGGCCAAACCGCCACCCAAGCCAAACTGACCTTGGTCATTTACATGGGGGTGACAGGCGCCGAACAACTGCAGCACGCGTTGCTGCATGGCATGCGTGCCAACACGCCCGTGGCAGTGATTCACCAAGTCAGCTTGCCGCAGCAACGCCACGTGGTGTGCGAGCTGCAGCACTTGCACGCCACCCTTCAACGCGAAGCATTGGCCAGCCCCTCGGTCATCGTGGTCGGGGATGTGTTCAAAGGATTACTGGAGCTCCAAGCGCAGCAGCCCACTAAACTCACCGCATGAAATCGTTCGATGTGGTGATCGTGGGCGCCGGAGCCGCCGGCTTGTTCTGCGCCGGCGTGGCGGCACAACAGGGTTTGCAAGTCTTGCTGATGGACCACAGCGACAAGGTGGCCGAGAAAATCCGCATCTCGGGCGGAGGACGCAGCAACTTCACCAACCGCGAACTCGATGTGCGCGCGCCCCACAAACACTTCCTGGGCGACAACCCACAGTTTTGCCGCAGCGCCCTGTCGCGCTTCACGCCGCAAGACTTTGTTGCCCTGATGCAAAAGCACGGCGTGCCGTTTCACGAGAAGCACAAGGGCCAGCTGTTTTGCGACCGCTCGGCCGAAGACCTGATTCAGCTGCTGTTGGCTGAATGCCATGGCTCAGCCAACGGCGGCAGCGTCACGCGTTGGCAACCGTGCAGCCTGAAAGACATACGCTATTCTGACGCCGCCCCCGAAGCACAACGCTACGAAGTCGACAGCTCGCAAGGCACCGTCACAGCGGCAGCTGTGGTCGTCGCCACAGGCGGCCTGTCGATTCCCAAAATCGGCGCCACCGACTTGGGCTACCGCATCGCCAAACAGTTCAACCTGCGCATGGTCGAGCCGCGCCCCGGGCTGGTGCCCCTCACGTTTGACGGGGCAGCTTGGGCCCCCTACGCCCAGCTTTCGGGCTTGTCCTTGCCGGTGCGCATTGAAACCGGCGCCAAGAAAACTCTACAAGGTTTTGACGAAGACTTGCTCTTCACCCATCGCGGCTTATCGGGACCCGGGGTTCTGCAAATTTCTAGCTACTGGCAGCCCGGCACCGACATCCGCATCAACCTAGCACCAGAAGTCGACTTACAAGACGCCTTGATGCGTGCCAAACAACGCTCTAAAAAGCTGATCGCCAATGAGCTCAACACCTGGGTTCCCGCACGACTGGCCGAGGCCTGGACCAGCCAAGACGCGGCATGGCAGCGCCCAGTGATCGAAGCCAGCGACAAAGCCTTGGCCTTGCTGGCCCAACGCATCAGCGCTTGGCCACTCACCCCCACCGGGACCGAGGGCTACAAAAAGGCCGAGGTCACGGTGGGCGGTGTGGACACCCGCGATCTGTCGCAGCAAACCATGGAATCTAAGCAACCGGGCCTGTATTTCATCGGCGAAGTGGTCGATATCACGGGGTGGCTGGGCGGCTATAACTTCCAGTGGGCCTGGTCCAGTGCCCACGCCTGTGGCTTGGCGCTGGGCGCAAGGTTGAAAGCCGCCGTTTAGTCGCTATAATGTCGGTCTTTGCTGGCAAACCCCCAACGGCCTGATCAACTTTATGTTGGGGAACACCGCAGACATGGCGCTCAGGCCCGATCTTCCTGAACACCCGCTGGCTGCACTATTTGGAAACTTTTGGTAATGACCACCATCCGTGTAAAAGAAAACGAACCGTTTGACGTCGCTCTGCGTCGCTTCAAGCGCACCATTGAAAAACTGGGTCTGTTGACCGACTTGCGCGCTCGCGAGTTCTACGAGAAGCCAACCGCTGAACGTAAACGCAAAAAAGCGGCAGCCGTGAAACGCAACTACAAGCGCATCCGTAGCATGCAGTTGCCCAAGAAGCTGTACTAAGCAGCCTCTGCCCCCAAAAAGCTCGCTAGGGACGCCTCAGCGGGCTTTTTTTTCGAACTCTTTTATCCCCCCAAGGACCCGCCATGAGCCTCAAAGCACAAATCACCGAAGACATGAAAACCGCCATGCGCGCCAAAGACAGCGCTCGCTTGGGCACCATTCGCTTGTTGCAAGCCGCGATGAAACAAAAAGAGGTGGATGAACGCGTCGAACTCGACGACGCCATGGTGATCGCCATCGTCGACAAACTCATCAAGCAACGCAAAGATTCTGTGGCCGCCTACCTCAGCGCCCAACGTCAAGACTTGGCCGACATCGAAAGCGCGGAGATCCAAGTGCTTGAGGTGTACCTGCCCCAACGTTTGTCCGCTGACGAAATCACCGCCGCAGTGAAGGCCATCGTGGCGGAGGTGGGTGCCACCGGCCCCAGCGACATGGGCAAGGTCATGGGCGCTGTCAAAGCGCAATTGGCCGGCAAGGCCGACATGGGCCTGGTATCGGCAGCCGTCAAAGCGGTGCTGGCCGGCACGGCTTGACACACTGCAGCGCCAGAGCTGAGCCGCTCAGTTAAGCCACAAATTGCAACTTGGCCAAACTCGCGTAAAGCCCCGCGCGCGACAGGAGCTCGGCATGCGTGCCCTGCTCCACCAAGCGGCCTTGGTCAAGCACCCAAATGCAATCGGCTTTTTGCACGGTGGCCAAACGGTGCGCAATGACCAAGGTTGTGCGGCCTTGCATCGCTTTCTCCAACGCTGCTTGCACCATGCGCTCACTGTTGGCATCGAGCGCACTGGTGGCTTCATCCAGCAACAACAGGGGTGGGTTTTTTAACATTGCGCGCGCAATGGCAATGCGTTGACGCTGCCCACCCGAAAGACGGACGCCTCGGTCCCCCAAGTAGGTATCAAAGCCTTGTGGCAGTTCTGCGATGAAGGCTTGGGCATAGGCGGCTTCGGCAGCGGCATGCACCTCTGCATCTGTGGCATCCGGTTTGCCATAGCGGATGTTCTCCATCACAGTCCCCGAAAACACCACCGCCTCTTGAGGCACCACGCCAATGCGCTGGCGCAAATCATGCAAATCCATTTGCTCAATTGGCACCCCGTCAAGCAACACCTGGCCTTGCTGCGGCGCGTAAAAACGCATCAACAAAGCAAACAAGGTGGTTTTGCCTGCTCCGCTAGGTCCCACTATGGCAATCGTCTGGCCTGCATGCACTTCGCCGCTCAAACCATCCAAGGCCTGCTGCATGGGGCGCGACGGATAGTTGAAATTCACCTCTTGCAGCACCAAGCTCGAACCGTTCATAGGCCAAGGGGCGCGTTGGGGGTGCTCGGGGGATTGCACATCTGATTGGGTGTGCAGCAGCTCCATCAGTCGTTCTGTGGCGCCAGCGGCTCGCAACACATCGCCATACACCTCGCCCAACACAGCAAAGGCGCTGGCTAACAAAATCACATAGACCACGGTTTGGCCCAACTCTCCCGCCGTGGTGGTCCCGGCTCGCACGGACAAAGCGCCCATGTACAAGCCCCACAGCAAGGCGGCACTGGAGGCCACGATGATGAAGCCCACCAACAGCGACCGCGCCCGCACACGGCGTAAAGAGGTGCCTAGGGCTTGCGCGGTCGAGTCGGCAAAGCGCTGGGTTTCACGCCGCTCTGCGGTGTAGCTTTGCACAACCGTGATGGCATTGAGCACCTCAGACGCCAGTGCACTCGAGTCCGCCATGCGGTCTTGACTCGCGCGGGACAAGCGGCGAACGCGACGCCCCAAATACACACTTGGAAACACCACCAGCGCCAACACCGCCATGACTTGAAACATCAGCCAGGGGTTGGTCCACACCAGCATGGCCATAGCCCCTGCCCCCATGACCGCATTGCGCAAACCCATCGACAACGAAGAGCCCACCACGGTTTGAATCAAGGTGGCATCGTTGCTCAGGCGTGACAACACCTCGCCTGACTGTGTGGTTTCAAAAAACGTTGGACTTTGCTGCAACACATGGGCATACACCGTGTTCTTGAGATCCACCGTGATCTTTTCCCCCAGCCAGCTCACCGTGTAAAAACGCGCGGCTGAAAAAATAGCCAAAGCCACCGCCACCGCAAAGAGCTCAACAAACTTGGCGGCCAAGACCTCGGCACTTGCCCCTTCCACCAAACCTTGATCAATCAAGGTGCGTAAGGCCCAAGGAAAAGCCAAGGTCGTTCCCGCAGCCAGCACCAAAAAAAGCCCGGCACACGCGACCTGCCAACGATAGGGGCGAATGAAGGGCCATAGCCCCGACAAAGATGGCGTCGTGGGCTTCATGTCTGAACCAATCAGCTGCCCGCCACCTTCATGCGGTTGATCAGCACCGAGCCAATGGTTTTGGCGCCCAGGGTGTAGGCGTCGGCACCCACGGCTTGGATGCCTTGGAACATGTCTTTCATGTTGCCCGCGATGGTGATCTCTTGCACGGGATAGGCGATGCGGCCGTTCTCGACCCAGAACCCGCTAGCTCCGCGCGAATAGTCGCCCGTCACGTAATTCACGCCTTGGCCCATGAGCTCAATCACAAACAAACCGGTACCAAGCTTTTGAAGCATGGCGTCGAGGTCGTCCGTGCTGCGCGTGAGACGGGACGACATCACCAAGTTGTGCGAACCGCCCGAGTTGCCCGTGGTCGGCATGCCCAATTTGCGAGCGGTGTAGCTGCTCAAAAAATAACCCTCGACGCGCCCCGCATCGACCACGCGACGTGCACGGGTGGTCACCCCTTCATCGTCAAAGGGCGAGCTGCCTTTGCCGCGCAAGACAAACGGATCTTCTGAAATGTCGATGTGCTTGGGAAACACGGTTTTGCCCAAGGAGTCCAACAAAAATGTGCTCTTGCGGTATAGCGCACCGCCGCTGACGGCTTGCACGAAGCTACCCAACAAGCCAGCGGCAATGGGCGCTTCAAACAACACCGGGCATTCCACCGTGGCAATCTTGCGCGACTTCAAGCGGCTCAACGCACGCTCTGCGGCGTAGCGCCCCACCGCCTCGGGCGACGACAACTCGTCGGCACTGCGCATGGAGCTGTACCAGGCATCGCGCTGCATGCCATCGCCTTTGCCTGCAATGGGCGCTACCGAAATGGTGTGACGCGAGCTGGCATACCCCCCACGAAAGCCGTGGGTGTGCGCGCTGAAAAAATGGCTCTGCTGCGCCGATACCGCGGCGCCTTCGCTGTTGGTGATGCGCTTGTCGGTTTGCATCGCAGCCGCTTCGCAACGCAGCGCCAAGGTGGCCGCATCAGCGCTGGTGATGTTCCAGGGGTGGAACAAATCCAAATCGGGTTGGTGTTGCACGATGTCTTTCTCATCGGGCAGCCCTGCCACGGGGTCTTCTGCCGTGAAGCGTGCGATGTCGTAAGCGGCTTGCACCGTGCGTTCAATCGCCGCCTGCGAAAAGTCAGAGGTGCTGGCATTGCCGCGGCGATGACCGATGTACACCGTCACGCCCAGTGATTTGTCGCGGTTACGCTCGACGTTCTCGAGCTCGCCTTTGCGCACCGATACGCTCAAGCCACACCCTTCAGAGGCATCGGCACCGGCATCGGTGGCACCCAGTTTTTTGGCGTGCGCCAATGCCGCATCGACCAGCGACTCAAAGTGTGCGCGGCTGTAGCTGAAACCTTGGGCAGGGGCGTGTGAGGAAGCGTGTTTGGAAGAGGCTTGGGTCATATCGGCGGCTATGATACTTGCCAGTCACCAAACCCCTATGTATGTCACGTAAACCCAAAAAAGGTTACTTCGTCCGCGGCCAATTTGTGGCCGAAGGCAGCGAGCTCGACCTCGAGTTGAAAGCCGAACTCAAAGGCACCGAAGGCCAAAGCCGAACCGACCGCAAAAAAGACAGCGACGACCGCCAAGAGTTGGGCGTCGAGCTGCTGACCCTGCGCAACGACTTGACCGAACGACTGCACACACAAGGCCACATGGGCGACCAGCTGCGCGAAGCGCTGGCCGAAGCCCGCCGCATCACCAACTTTGAAGGCAAGCGCCGTCAGATGCAATACGTGGGCAAACTCATGCGCAAGCTCAGCGACGAATCGATCGAGGCGGTCAAAGATGCGCTGAATGAGCAACGCATGGGCAGCACCAAAGACACGCTGGCCTTGCATGTGGCCGAAGGCTGGCGCGACCGGCTGATGGCCGACGACAGCGCCGTCCAAGAATGGATGAACGCCTACCCCGGCACTGACAGCCAGCAGCTGCGCGCCTTGGTGCGCCAAGCTCGCAAAGACGATGTGACCACCAAAGCTGACATTGCCAAAGGCTTGCTGCCGCGTCAAAGCCGTTCGTACCGCGAGATTTTCCAGCTCATCAAAGAACAACTGAACCAAGCGGAAGATGCGCAGCACACCCCCGAAGAAGACGACGAGACTTACAAGCCATGAGCACCGCCCACTTGCCCACGCCGGATCCACGCTGTGACACCTTGAAAATTGGCATCGTGTCCATCAGTGACCGCGCCTCTAGCGGAACTTACGAAGACAAAGGATTGCCGGCCCTGCGCGACTGGCTGGCCCAAGCCCTGTACAACCCGATTGATTACGTGGAACGTTTGATTCCGGACGAGCAAGCCACCATCAGTCAAACCTTGATTGAGTTGGTCGATGCCGGCTGCGCTTTGGTGCTCACCACCGGCGGCACGGGCCCGGCCAAGCGTGATGTCACGCCCGAAGCCACATTGGCCGTGGCGCACAAAGAAATGCCCGGTTTTGGCGAACAAATGCGCCAAGTGAGTTTGAAATTTGTGCCCACCGCCATCCTGTCACGCCAAGTGGCGGTGATCCGCGATGAATGTCTGATCATCAACCTGCCAGGTCAACCCAAATCGATCCAAGAAACCTTGGGCGGCTTGAAGGATGCCGAAGGGCAACAAGTGGTGGACGGCGTGTTTGCCGCGGTGCCGTATTGCATCGATTTGATCGGCGGTCCTTACATGGAAACGCGCGACGAATTTTGCAAAGGCTGGCGCCCCAAAACCGCTGTCAAATCCAAACGGGTTTAACGACGCGGTTCAGGTATTTTTTGCACCACGGGCTCTGAGCCCGACATGTCAAAGTAAATGCCGTCGAAAAACAGTTTCACCATGGGCAACTCTTTGCCAAATGCGCTTCGGTTGGGTGTGAACTGCAACACCTCAAACACATAGTGGTTGAGCGTTTTGACAAACTGGTTGAAGTGCGGCATCTCCACCGACAGCATGGGTTTGACCGCAATCTGCCATTGCCCCACCATCAGCGGATCCTCTGAGATGGTGACATCGCAGACCGTATCCTTCAACTGCAAGCCATATTGCTCGAGGTTGAAAGTGAACTGTCCTTCAAAGGCCCCCACGGGATTCAGCGTCGCCCACAAGCGTTTGGGGTAGACGTTCAGAAATTGCATGCTCAGTCCAACAATTGGTTGATGCGCGCGGCCTCAAAGTGCTCTTGACGCGCCGCCTCGCTGGGCACGCAGTCGGGTTTCGAGGTGCCTGCAGACAACTGCTCAATGGCTTTCCATAGCAAAGCGATTTGGTGCTCTTGGGAGCTCGCGTTGTCGATCAAGCCACGCATGGCTTGGCTCACCGGATCGTCGTTTTGCGTGACGCCATAGGCGGAGAAACCCATTTTGGAGGCCGCCTCTTCTCGCTTGGCATCGCTTTCCGCTTGAATGATGCGCGCCGGATTGCCCACCGCTGTGGCGCCCGCAGGCACGGGCTTGGTGACCACCGCATTGCTGCCCACACGGGCCCCATCGCCCACCGTGAAACCGCCCAACACTTTGGCACCGGCGCCGATCACCACGTCTTTGCCTAGGGTGGGATGGCGCTTGGCCCCTTTGTACAACGAGGTGCCACCCAAGGTGACACCTTGGTAAATGGTGCAGCCATCGCCAATTTCAGCGGTCTCACCCACCACCACCCCCATGGCATGGTCGAAAAACACACGGTCGCCAATCTTGGCGGCGGGGTGAATTTCGATGCCGGTGAACCAACGCGAGAGGTGCGAGATGAATCGCCCCAACCACTGCAGGCCCAGGTTCCAGCAGGCGTGCGCCACACGGTGCAACAGCACCGCATGCAAACCGGGATAGCACGTCAGCACTTCCCAACGGCTGCGCGCCGCGGGGTCGCGATCCAGAATGCATTGAACGTCAGAGCGAAGGCGTGAAAACATAGCCATGATTATCGTTGCCCGCCCGAGGTCTTGCTGCTGGCCTGCGACATGGCCTTGGCAATGCCCCGCAAGATGTGAATCTCCTCTTCCGTGACCTGGGCACGGTTGAACAATTGGTTCAAACGCGGCATGAGTTTTTTGGGTGCCTCGGGGTCTAGAAAACCAATCTCGGTGAGTGCTTGCTGCCAATGCGCCAGCAAGCCGGCCAGTTGCTGGGCATCCGCCAGGCCAGAACCCACGGGGGTTTGCGGCAACTCGGCTTCAATGGGATCGTCCTCGCGCGCCATCGATGCCAGTCCTCCCAATGCCTGTCGCCAGTCATAGGCCAGCACCTGAACCGCAGCGCCTAAATTGAGCGAGCCAAACTTCGGATCGGTGGGAATCCGCAGGCAGGTATGGCAGCGGTACACGTCCTCGTTGCGCATGCCAAAGCGTTCGGAACCAAAAAGAAATGCCACACCAAAATTCCGCTGATTCATGTGCGACTCAACCAACGACGCGAAATGAGGACGCGGCTCCATAGTCGGCGGACCAAAGTCTCGCGGCGTCATGGCTGTAGCACACAGATGGGTCATGCCCTCAATCGCCTCGTCCAGGGTGTCTACGACACAGGCATTGGCCAGCACATCCAGCGCACCGCTGGCACGTTGGATGGTCTCGTCTCGGCGCAACACGTTGGCCCAGCGAGGGGCCACCAGCACCAAATCGGTGAACCCCATCACCTTCATGGCACGAGCGGCAGCGCCGACGTTGCCAGCGTGACTGGTGTTCAAAAGAATGAAACGGGTTTTCATGGGGTTTTGTAAGCTCTAGCGCGTAAAATTTGCCCCATTGTCGCCGCCCGCATCGCCGGGCGATCTTCCTCGGCTCCGCGTGAGTCAGCTCTTCACAAAATCTATGTCGTCCACTACCCATCCCATGCTCAACGTGGCCATCAAGGCTGCACGCGCCGCAGGCGCCATCATCAACCGCGCCGCACTCGACGTGGAAGCGGTGCGTATTTCGCAAAAGCAAGTGAACGACTTTGTGACCGAGGTAGACCATAACAGCGAACGCATCATCATCGAAACCTTGTTGGGCGCGTACCCCGACCACGGCATCTTGGCCGAAGAATCCGGCGCCACACACGGCAACCCCAACGCAGACCACATTTGGATCATCGACCCGCTCGATGGCACCACCAACTTCATTCACGGCCTGCCCTACTACTGCGTCAGCATCGCGCTGCAAGTGCAAGGCCGCTTAGAACAAGCCGTGATTTACGACCCCACCCGCAACGACTTGTTCACCGCCACCAAAGGCCGTGGCGCGTTCATGAACGACCGCCGCATCCGTGTGAGCAAACGCACGCGCTTGGAAGAGTGCTTGCTCGCCACCGGCTTCCCTTTCCGCCCGGAAGACGACTTCAACAAATACCTGCGCCTGATGGGTGACGTGATGCAGCGCACCGCCGGCCTGCGCCGCCCCGGGGCTGCGGCACTGGATTTGGCCTACGTGGCGGCAGGCTTCACCGATGGTTTCTTTGAACTCGGCCTCAAGCCTTGGGACATGGCCGCAGGCGCCCTGTTGATCACCGAAGCCGGTGGTTTGGTGGGCAACTTCACCGGCGAAGCCAATTACTTGGAACACCAAGAATGCTTGGCCGCTGCGCCCCGCATCTACGCACAGCTGGTGCCACTCGTGCAGAAGTATTCCAAGTTCGCCAGTGCGGACGACAAACAAGCGGCCACAGAAGCCATCAAAACGCTGAGCGTGTCCCGCACAGCCACTGACGCACCGCTGTAAACCCTTCACACACTGACAGGCATCGCCATGCGAGATTTGTCTGGGCACACCCCCATGATGCAGCAGTACTTGGGCCTCAAGGCCGAGTACCCTGAGACGCTGCTGTTCTACCGCATGGGCGACTTTTACGAGTTGTTCTACGCCGACGCCGAGAAGGTCACGCGCCTGCTCGACATCACGCTGACCCAACGCGGCCAGTCGAATGGCGAGCCCGTGGTGATGGCCGGTGTGCCGTTTCATTCACTCGAAACCTACCTCTCACGCTTGATCAAACTCGGTGAGTCGGTGGCCATTTGTGAGCAAGTGGGCGACGTGGGGGCCAGCAAAGGCCCGGTCGAACGCAAGGTGGTGCGCGTCGTCACCCCAGGCACACTGACCGACAGCGCGTTGCTCAGTGACAAAACCGAAGCCTATGTGCTGGCCATTCATCAAAGCGATCGCCATGGCTGCGGCTTGGCTTGGCTCAGCGTCACCCAAGGCCTGGTGCACCTGGCTGAATGCGAGACTACAGAGCTGCCCAGCTGGATCGCCCGCGTGGCGCCCAGCGAAGTGATTTACAGCGCCGAAGTCAGCCCTGCCTTTGAGCAGCAGCTCAAAAGTTTGTGCACCCAAGTCGGCCTGCCCGCGCAAGTGCGCCCCGCGTTTCAGTTCGATGCAGCATTGGGCGGACGGAAACTGCTCGAGCATTTGCAAGCCGCCTCGCTGACCGCATGGAACGCCCAAGACGTGGTGCAAGCCCACGCCGCTGCCGCAGCGCTGCTGGCCTACGCCGAACACACGCAAGGCCGCGCTTTGACGCATGTCCATGGCGTGTATGTGGCACGCGACGATGCGCTGATCGACCTGCCACTCACCACCCGTCGCAACCTCGAGTTGACGCAAACCTTGCGCGGCGAAGACGCCCCCACCTTGTTCTCGCTGCTCGACACCTGCATGACCGGCATGGGCAGCCGCCAACTCAAGCAATGGCTGCTGGCACCCGAGCGCGATCGCACCCAAGCCCAACACCGCTTGATCGCCATCGCCGCACTGCAAGACAACCGCACGCAAAGTTACAAAGTGCTCCGCGACGCCCTCAAAGGCTCGGGCGATGTGCAGCGCATCAGCGCCCGCTTGTCACTGCGTCAAGTGCGTCCGCGTGAACTGGTGTCGCTGGGACAAGCACTGCAAAAAGCCTTACGAATTCAGCCGCTCATTCCCATCGCAACAGAAGTGTGGGCGGCGGAGCGCTCTGCGAAGGTCAAGGAGGAGCTCGCGCAGCGAGCGGGGGACACACAGCAGAGCGCTGTGCCGCCCACGCTTCTGGTGCAAATCGCCCAAGACATGGGCGTACCGCCCGAATGCGGTGCATTGCTCGAACGCGCCTTGCTGCCCGAACCCGCTGTCCTGGTGCGCGATGGTGGTGTGATTGGCGACGGCTACGACGCCGACCTCGACGAACTGCGCGCCATTCAAAACAACTGCGATGGCTTCTTGCTCGCGCTCGAAGCGCGCGAACGCGAGCGCACCGGCATTGCCAATTTGCGTGTGCAATTCAACAAAGTGCACGGCTTCTACATCGAAGTCACGCAAGGCCAGATCGACAAAGTGCCGGCCGATTACACGCGCCGCCAAACCCTTAAGAACGCCGAGCGTTTCATCACACCCGAACTGAAAACCTTCGAAGACAAAGCCCTGAGCGCCCAAGAGCGCGCCTTGGCCCGCGAGAAGTTTTTGTTCGAACAACTGCTCGACACCTTGCAGCAGTTCGTGCCTGCCCTCACCCGCTTGGCGCAAGCCGTGGCCACGCTGGATGCGCTGTGCGCCCTGGCCGAACGGTCGCTGACGCTGGGCTGGTGTGCGCCGGAGTTTGTCAAAACACCGTGTATTGAAATCAGCCAAGGCCGCCACCCGGTGGTCGAAGCACGCTTGGCTGAAACCCACGGCGTGGTGGCAGGCGGCGCCGCCAAGACCTTCATCGCCAACGACACCCTGCTGGGGCCCAAGCAGCGGATGCAAGTCATCACCGGTCCCAACATGGGTGGTAAGTCGACCTACATGCGCCAAGTGGCGATCATTGTGCTGTTGGCCAGCATCGGCTCGCATGTGCCGGCCACGGCATGTCGCTTGGGGCCCATCGACGCGATCCACACCCGCATTGGCGCCGCCGACGATTTGGCCAACGCGCAATCCACCTTCATGCTCGAAATGACCGAGGCCGCGCAAATCTTGCACGCTGCCACGCCGCACAGTTTGGTGCTGATGGACGAGATCGGCCGCGGCACCTCGACCTTCGATGGCTTGGCGCTCGCCAGTGGCATTGCCACACATTTGCACGACAAGACCCAAGCCTTCACGCTGTTCGCGACCCATTACTTTGAGCTCACCGAGTTCCCCGCCAACCACCGCGCCGCGCTGAACGTGCACGTGAGCGCGGCAGAGAGTGGCGCCAGCATTGTGTTTTTGCACGAAATTCAGCCTGGCCCAGCCAGCCGCAGCTACGGCATTCAAGTCGCGCGCTTGGCTGGCATGCCTTCTGCTGTACTCAACCACGCCCGCCATGCGCTGGCCTCGCTCGAAGCGGGCGCCGACGCATCCAAGGTGCAAGTCGATCTCTTTGCCCCACCGCCGTTGCAAGACGACACAGGGCCCAGCCCGCTGCAAGCCAAGCTGGCCGAGATCGACCCCGACAAACTCAGTCCACGCGATGCGTTGGACGCCTTGTATCAACTGAAGAAACTGCTATGACTTATTGCGTCGGTATCAAACTCAAAGCGGGCTTGGTGTTCTTGTCCGATTCCCGCACCAATGCGGGCCTCGATCAAATCAGCACCTTCCGCAAAATGATCGTCTACGAGAAGCCGGGCGACCGCTTCATGGTGTTGTTGTCGGCGGGCAATTTGTCGATCTCACAATCGGTGCGCGAAATTTTGCAAGTCGAACAGCTCAAAGATTCCCCTGAGAGCGAGCCCATCACCATCTGGAACGCCACCAGCATGTTTGATGCGGTGCGCGTGCTGGGCGCCGCCATCCGCCGCGTGCACGACCGCGATGCTGCGGCGCTCAAAGCGTCGGGCGTGGACTTCAACGTGTCGCTGATCTTTGGCGGCCAAATCGCCGGCGAAGGCATGCGTTTGTTCCAGGTGTACTCGCCCGGCAACTTCATCGAAGCCACGGCCGAAACACCTTATTTTCAAATTGGCGAATCCAAATACGGCAAGCCCGTGCTCGACCGCGTGCTCCACCCCGACACCCCCTTGGACGAAGCTGCCAAGTGCGCGCTGGTCTCGATGGACTCCACCCTCAAATCCAACCTCTCTGTTGGCTTGCCACTCGACATGGTGGTTTACGAGGCCGACCAATTCGAGAGCGACAAAGTGGTCTGTATCGACGAGAACAACGAGTACTTCCGCATGCTGCACAACAGCTGGGGCCAAAAGTTGCGCGAGGTCTTTGATGGCATCGACGACCCCGTGTGGGATGGCGGCGCCACGGCCACGCCGTTGCTGCAACCGGCGCAACGTAATGAAGTGCTAAAGAAGATCAAATCCCCCGAAGAGAAGTTGATTTAACGACGTATGTCTGCTCAGCCTTTGATCGTTTTCTCACACGGCAACAGCTTTCCCGCCAGCACCTACCGCGTCATGTTGGACGCCATCCGTGCGCGCGGGTTTCGTGTCGACGCCATCGACAAATTCGGTCACGATCCGCGCTACCCGGTGACCGACAACTGGCCCCACTTGGTGCAGCAGTTGACCGACTTTGTCACGCCACTGACCCAGTCCAACGGGCCGGTGTTTTTGGTGGGTCACTCGCTGGGAGGTATCTTGAGCATGATGGTGGCGGCCAAGCATCCCGAGCTCGTCCGGGGCGTGGTCTTGCTCGATTCGCCGATGCTAGGAGGCTGGAAAGCCAAGTTGCTGAAAACCGTGAAGCGCGTCCCCGGCGGCGAGGTTTTTTCACCAGCGGCCATCAGCCGCAAACGCCGCACCACGTGGGCCAGTGCCGACGAGGCCTTGGCGCACTTTCAGCACAAGCGTGCATTTGCCAAGTGGGATCCACGCGTGCTGCAAGACTACGTGACCTACGGCACCCACGATGAGGCTACACCCCAAGGCACACGCCGCGTGCTGAGCTTTGACCGCGACATCGAGAGCGCCATCTACAACGGCCTGCCCGACCACTTAGAAACGTACTTCAAACGACACCCCTTGCAATGCAAAGCCGCCTTGATTGGCGGACTGCAATCAAAAGAGCTCAGGCAAGTGGGGCTGGATTTCAGCCGTCGCGTCACACAAGGCCGCGTGATGAAAATTGACGGCACACACCTGTTTCCGATGGAGCATCCATTGGTAGCCGCAGCGGCGGTAGAGACCGCGCTGCTCAACCTCATGGGCTAACTGACACGTTGCGCCAGCGAACTCAGGCAGCCCAAGTCACAGCGCCGGTCCACGCGGTGACCAATACCACCACACCAAATGCGATGCGATAAAACGCAAACGGCACAAAACTGTGTGTCGCGATGTAACGCAGCAACCAGCGCACACAAATCCAGGCGCTGATGAATGAGAACACCAAGCCCACAGCAAACACGGGCGCATCGGCCATGCTGAGCAACTCGCGTTCTTTGTAGAGGCTGTAAGCACCCGCGCCAATGAGCGTGGGGATGGCCAAGTAAAACGAAAAGTCTGTGGCCGCCTTGCGCGACAAGCCCAGCAACATGCCGCCAATGATGGTGGCACCGCTGCGGCTCGTGCCGGGAATCATGGCCAAGCACTGCACCAAGCCCACTTTCAACGCGT
>JACCDY010604471.1_pt1 | contig 24055 bp, 19 predicted proteins | sample 7446391 | NCBI WGS metagenome assembly JACCDY01 (sample SAMN15323451, study PRJNA562643) | freshwater metagenome | isolation source: river surface water | place: USA:Blue River Watershed | collected 2017-08-18 | reverse complement strand
CTGCCTCAATGGGGTATTCGGGAACTCTGGCCACAGCAGTGGCATCCACTGCGATCGCAGTCACGGGCTCGGTGCTCGTGAATGCGCTGGTGCCATTGCCCAATCAGTCTTTGCCCTCGGCATCGGCCAACACGACATCCCCCAGCCCGACGTACTCATTGCAGGCGCGCGGTAACTATGGACGTCTGTCGCAACCCGTGCCCGTGATCTATGGCCATCATTTGGTGTACCCAGACCTGGCCACCATGCCCTATACCGAGTACGAGAACAACGAGGAATATCTGCATCAGCTGCACGTCATCGGTGTGGGCCAGTTCCAGTTTGAGGAACTGTCCATCGATGACAGCCCAATCAGCTCGTTTGCCGAGGTGCAGGCGCAGGTGATTGAGCCTGGTGGCCAGAACACCTTGTTCAATCCTGATGTGGTCACGGCTCCAGAGGTGTCCGGGCAGGAGTTGATCGCAGTCACCGACGCTGGTTCCATTGTTGGTCCCTTCGCCCTGAACCCTGTGGGCACACAGATCAATCAGGTCGGTGTCGATGTGGTGATGCTGCGCGGTCTGTATTACGCCAACGATAGTGGGGCATTGGAAAGCCGCTCGGTGCAATGGCGGGATGAGGTACGAAGCATCAACGACGATGGCGATGCCACTTCAGGCTGGCTCCATGTGGCAGACGAAACCTACTCGGCGGCCACCAACACAGCGCAACGCCTGTCGTTCAAGTATTCGGTGTCGCCTGGACGTTATGAGATTCGATTGCAGCGCCTGGATTCGCGGGACACTAGCAACCGCGCTGGTCACGAGCTGCGTTGGGGCCAGGCCAAGGGCTATTTGGCAGGATCGAGTCTGCCCACTGATCTGACCTACTTGGCACTCAGGATGCGCGCGACCGACAACTTGTCGCAGCGCTCCTCTCGTCTGGTTAACTGTCTGGTGACGCGCAAGCTCGCCGTTTGGAGCCCGAGCACTGGATGGTCTGCACTGCAACCCACTCGCTCGATTGCGTGGGCGTTCGCAGACGCGGTCAGGTCCAGCTATGGCGCAGGGTTGCCTGACCGGCAATTGGACCTGGCGGCCTTGGCACAGTTGGATGCGGTGTGGTCGGCGCGAGGGGACACCTTCAATGCCGTGTTCGATCAGAACCAGACGGTGTGGGATGCCTTGGGGCAGATTGCTCGTACGGGGCGTGCTGTGCCTTTCTTACAGGGCGGGATTGTTCGCATCGTTCGCGATGAACCCAAGACCGTCCCGGTGGCGCTCTTTTCTGCAAGAAACATCGTGCGCAACAGCTTGAAGATCCAGTACCTGATGCCAGGCGATGCCACGGCGGATGCAGTCACGATCGAATACGTCAATCCCAAGAGCTGGAAGCCTGACGAGTTAACGGTGGCTTTGCCTGGATCTCAGGCTGCTAAGCCTGCGCGTGTGAGGTTGTTCGGCTGCACCGATAAGGCGCAAGGCGTTCGTGAAGGGAAATACATCGCGGCGGCCAATCGGTATCGCCGACGCATCGTCACTTTTCGAACTGAGCTGGAAGGTTTGATCCCGACCTATGGAGATCTGATTGCTCTGAGCCATGACATTCCTCGTTGGGGTGTGAGTGGCGAAGTTTTGAGCTGGGACAGCCAGACAAGAACCGTGCGGTGTTCTGAACTGCTGAGTTGGCAGTCAGGAGCCGTTCACTACCTTGTTCTCCGAAAGCCCGATAGCTCGGTCTCCGATGCCATCGAGGTCACGCCTGGCGCAACTGCTACCCACGCCATCCTGAAAACTCTGCCGGGCTTTGAGCCTCAGGTCGGTGCTGACCGAGAGCGAACGCACTTTGCATTTGGTGTGGGGCAGTCCTGGTCTCAATTAGCTCGCGTCATGAGCGTCAAGCCCAGGGCTGAGCAGGTTGAGCTGACTTGCGTGGCTGAGCACCCGGCGGTCCATACCTCCGATCAGTAAATCCCCGCCAAACCTTTCATTCACCATGGCCTGCCAGTGAAGCCTGCGCAGGCCATTTTTTTGGAGTTCGAAAATGTCTGAAAACCATCGCATCACTGAAGTTGATGCCGCCATCACCCTGCGTCCCGACGACTTGGACGATCTGCTCACCCGCGCCGCTGAACGGGGAGCCGAGCGCTGCCTAGCTCACCTCGGACTGGAAAATGGTCACGCGGCGCGTGACATCCGTGAGCTACGCGATTTGCTGGAAGCGTGGCGCGATGCCCGCCGCACGGCGTGGCAGACCACTGTCAAAGTCATCACCACCGGAATTCTGGCCGCGCTGCTGGTGGGGGCCGCCATCAAGTTGAAGCTGATGGGAGGCGTGCAATGACTGCCAAGCCGAAGCTCTGCCTGCTGGACGACTGGCGGCGCGTGTTGCGACGGGCCTGGAGCATACGATTTTCGCTGCTGGCGGCGGCCTTCACGGCTGCGGAAGTCGTGGTGCCGCTGTTCGGGGATGTACTGCCGCGCGGCGCGTTTGTGCTGCTGGCCTTTGCCGCCAGCATCGGCGCAACCGTAGCTCGCATCGTGGCTCAGCCGGAGATGCACCGATGACCCGGCCACCATCACCAGCGATGCGCAGGACGGTGGCCGGACTGACGCTGTCCGCTGCCGCCCTGGTTGGCATCGTGCTGCACGAGGGCTACACCGACCGTGCAGTGATCCCCGTCAAGGGCGATGTACCGACCATTGGTTTCGGCACCACCACCGGGGTGAAGCTGGGCGACACCACCACGCCGCCAAAGGCGCTGGCTCGGGCACTTACCGACGTGCAGCAATTCGAGGGGTCGCTCAAGCAATGCGTGACCGTGCCCCTGGCCCAGCACGAGTACGACGCGCTGGTGAGCTTTTCTTACAACGTCGGCAGCCGCGCGTTCTGCCAGTCCACGCTGGTCAGGAAACTCAACGCCGAGGACTACGCGGGAGCCTGCGCCGAGCTGCTGCGCTGGCGCTTCTTCCAAGGCAAGGACTGTGCGCTGCCCACCAACGCGCGCCTGTGCGGCGGGCTGGCCACGCGGCGAGAAGCCGAATACCGGCAGTGCATCGGGGAGGTGTCGTGAGCGTGATTCCGTGGCCATACCGGCTGCTGGCCCTCGCGGCGCTCGGCGTCGCCCTGGTTGGCTTTGGCTGGATCAAGGGGGCGAGCCACGTTCAAGCGCAATGGGACGCCGCCATCCAGCAACGCACTCTTCAAGCCGCCGCCATCCGCGAGCGGCAGGCGCAAGCCACCGTCAAGGTCGTCACCCAGTACGTCGACCGCGTCCGTGTCGTTCGCGAGAAGGGCGACACCATCATCAAGGAGGTTCCCGTCTATGTGCCCGTTCAAGCCGATGCTGCTTGCTCTATCAACCGTGGCTTTGTGCGCCTGCACGACGCTGCCGCCGCCGGTGAGCTGCCCGAGCCCGCCCGAGATGCTGATGCGGCCTCCGCAGGCATTGCGCTCTCTGCCGTCGCCGGAACCCTTGCCGCCAACTACCAGACCTGTCACGAAAACGCCGAGCAACTGAGGGCGTTTCAGGCGTGGGCCAGAGAGATGGTGTCTGCCAGACATTGAAATGCTGCTGGACAACTACCTGCACTAACGCTGGTAGCTCGAAGAGCTACTCAAGCAGTATGATCTATGCTGTGCGATTGTGGTGAGGAAAAGCAACGATGGATCAAGATAGACAATGGCCTCGAGTAGGCGACAGGCTTATCCACCAGTACCGGAAAAAACCTGGGCATGCTGAAGCAGAGGTGGTTTCTGTAGATAAAAAGAGTGGTGCTATCTCTCTGCGAGTTGGCGATAAAGTTTATCCCTCGTTGTCCTCTGCGGCACAATCTTTATCTGGCGCGGCAGCTAATGGCTGGACCTATTGGGGCCTGAAAAAACAACGCCCTCGAAAATAGAATTCTGCAATTTTCGTGCGAGGAACGGCGCGGACTAAGAAATCAGAATTTCAATCATCAGGTTGGCCGGACAGCCATCCTTCAATCTACTTTGCACCGGGTTGAGGTGCACGCTTCAAGGGATGATGTCAGTGGGCTACTATAAAACAAATGCTGTCTATAAATTATTAGAATCCGAACAGGCGCATCCATTTGTTTGGGTGTCTGGAAATGCCTGGATGCTTATTTACGGTGATCAGTCTGCCACCCCAAGAGCTCTTGTTTTGGCATTCGGAAAGTCGTGGTCTCTTCAGAAGGATGTCATTCAAGCAGCAAAGAAGATATCCTCAAAATCTGGCATCCCCATCTTTTTCGTCAAATTTGACGACTCAGCCAATTTCATTGACAAAGTCGGCTTTGGCAAGCCAGGACAACAACCTTGCGAGCTCACCTTAGATCAGCTTAAAGATGAGTTCCAGAAGATAGGCTTACCGGTCAAAAGTGGGGCCTGCGGAAAAAGCGTCAACGACGCCACAAGTAGTGCTTATCACAACTGGCAGCGGAGCAGCCTCGGCTCGATCAAGGTGACTGACATTGACCTGATTCGATTGAGCGCTGAAGGTGAGCCGATTGAGGCTATCGAACTGAAACGGTCTTTCTCTCCTTTGCAGGAATGGAATCCCTATCCCGTTGATTACGTAAATTTCAATTTGCTTTTGGCTGTATGCAATCAGTCGGCGATGAGGATGACCATCGCGTACAACGTAAGACAAACCAAGCCTGTATTTAATGATAATGCATCCCGGCTTGCGCTATTTTCCTATGCGGCCATTAACTCGCCCGCTAGGATTGGACAATTCAGCTACAGTGATTTTTTGACCGGAATTTATTGATTAGTTGGCGCAAGGTTTGATTTAATTTGCGCCAACCATCCATGAAGTAGGCAACTGTTATTGCCTAACCACTTCCATCAGCCGACCGAAGCTATCTACTACGTCGTACTTAACGTTTTCCGGTGCGAAGCGACGGTTCATCTCATCGAAGAACTTACGGGCACATTTGATCTTGGTTTTCTCGATTTCGCGCAGATCCATCGACGACATCGATCCCTTGGTTTCAGCAACGAAGTAGATGTGCTTCACCGATCCTTCTTTGAATGAAATAGCCCAGTCTGGGTTGTAGTCACCGACAGGTGTTGGAATCAGAAAGCCGCGTGGCAACTTCGCATACACAACGACTTCAGCGCTGGCCTCCAACGCTTCGGCGAATTCCCGCTCGGGCTTCGAGCCTGAGTCAGGCAATACGAAGTCATAGATATGGTGCTTGGGTGTCTTTACCGCGTTACTGAAGTCCTGCTTGGTTTGTCCGGCGGTGAAGATGTCGAGATCGAACTTGTCTTCGACTGGATCGTAGGCCAGATGCTCGATGATGACGGTAGCCTTCTGCTCGTTGATCAGGCGAATCGCCTCGGCAATGAAGCTCTCCGGGTTGGTTTTGAACTGCGCGAATACTGCGGCGTTAAGTCCCTTCAGAATGTCGGTCACCGTGCGCCTTGTTAGCTGGGTGCCTTCTGCAAGCTTGCCGATCAGGTCGTACCTGACCGCTGAATGGATTGAAACGCGGTTATCTTCCGTTTCAGAGTCCTTCAACTCGAATGCCGTGCCGCCCTTAATCCCATCGTAGGTCACGGCAGCTGCCTGTTCACCGTGCTGGATGGTGTATTGCAACGGTGTCACACGAAGCCCGGCATCTTTGTCGTTGAGTGTCTTGACCGCTTTCTGCACCAGTTCGTCGTGGTCGAAGTCCACGCTGTATGCCGCCTTGCGGTTGATCCGATTCCAAAGTTCCGTGAACTCTTGTTTCTCGAAGTTGGCGTTGAGCGGGTTCTTTTTGGGCTTGCGGTCGTCGCCAATTTCGGGCAACTGGTTCTCGCTGAAAACGCTGTCGATCAGCTTGAAGACCTGCTCCGCGTGCGGCACCAACTCAGGTGGCAACGCAGCCAGCGCGCCGTCCTTCTTCGCCTCGTGGTATGTGCTGGTGATCCGATCAGCGTCGTCGGTGTAGTCGTGCTTAAGCAGGTACTTGTAGATCTGCTTCGCGAGCTGCGGTGTGATCGCGACATCGCCAGACTCCGTCTTCAGCACCTTGCCGGTGAAGAAGGCCTCGTCCGCTACTCGCGGACGCGCCGACAGCGACTCGCTGATGTCCCTCTGCAGCGCCGCGACAAAGTCCTTATAACTCTCGCTTGCCACCACGGTCAGCACGTTCACATCGTGTACCGTGGCTGGGTGATCCATCCTGTCACCACTTTGGTTTACTGACAGCCGCAAGCCACGTCCCACCTCCTGACGGCGGGAAATAGTGTTGTCACTGTGCTTGAGAGCGCAAATCACGAACACGTTCGGGTTGTCCCAGCCTTCACGAAGTGCCGAATGGGAGAAGATGAAGCGCACCGGCTCGGCGAATGACAGCAGTCGCTCCTTGTCCTTCAGGATCAGGTCGTAGGCATCCACGTCGTCGGAAAGCCCCGCGTTCTCGCCACGCGCCGCGACCGTGGGGTCGGCCAGCCGTTTGCTTTTCTTGTCGATGGAGAAATAGCCGCAGTGAGTCTTTTCGGCAGAAATGCCTCTTAGGTACTTGACGTACGGCGTTTCATCCAGATCCAGCACCTCGTTGAGGTAGAGCTGATACTCCTCCTCGAAGATGCGGGCGTAATCGCCTTTCTCGTCCGGTGAATCGTAGTCGCGGTACTTGACCACTTCGTCAATGAAGTAGAGCGTGAGTACCTTCACGCCCTGTTGGAACAGCGCTTGTTCCTTGTCGAAGTGCGCCTTGATGGCCTCGCGGATCTGGATGCGGCGCAGCGCGGCCTCGGTCACGTCACCGGTCGCATCCCCAACGGTTAGTTCGACCCCATTAGTGAAGCTCAGGGTGTCGGAGTTGGCGTTGATATCGGCCACGACAAAGCCATCGCGGTACTGATCGAGCCCGTTCGACAGATCGAACAGGTTGTCGCCTTTGGAGAGCTTCCTCACCACCCGCTTGATGTTCCCGCCTGCCAGCTTCTGCTCGAACTCCACACGTGCCTCGGGCGGCTTCTTGCTCGATATCTCGATGGACTGCAAGTACATATAGCCCGCCGTGCCCGCTAGCCCTTTCACCGCGATGCCGCGCACGGCGATTTTTTTCACCAGCTTCTGGTTGTAAGCGTCCAACGCATCGAGGCGGTGGATCTTGTTGTGCGTGGTCTTATGGGTGGCCGAGTAGCGCAACACCATCAACGCCTTGAACTCCTCCAGCGACTTCAGCGTCGCCGCGCCTTCCATCTTCTGAGGCTCATCCAGGATCAGGATGGGGCGGTTGGCGCTGATCACGTCGATGGGCTTGCGCGACTGGAAGTCATCCAGCACGTCATAAATTCGGCGATTGTCGGCTCCTCGTGCGGCGAAGGCCTGTACGTTGATCACCATCACGTTGATCCCCGCGTCCGACGAAAAACTCTCCAGGTGGTGCAGCTGCTTCGAGTTGTAGATAAAGAAGCGTGCCTTCTTCTGATACGTTTCAAGGAAGTGCTCGGAGGTGATCTGCAGCGACTTGGCCACGCCTTCACGGATGGCGATGCTGGGCACCACGATGATGAACTTGCTCCATCCGTATTGCTTGTTCAACTCAAAGATGGTTTTGATGTAGCAATAGGTCTTGCCGGTGCCTGTTTCCATCTCGACGTCGAGGTTAACCTTGGCCACTTTGGTCTTAACCAGTGCGTCCGATATGGGCAGGTTCTGGCCCTGCTGCACGGCTCTGATGTTTTCGAGCAGCGCCGTGTCCGACAAAGTGAAGTCGGCGTTGCGGAACGCCGCTTCCTTTTCCGCTGCGGCTTCATGCGTAGCGGCTTCCAGCGCGAGCGCCCCTTGCGGGCCTGCTAGGGCTGCTTTCTGGCTGCCGGGATCGAGCCGGTAGCGAACGCCGCCGTGATGCGGAACCTGTCCCTTGAAGCAGTCGATTACTGCTTGCACGGCCGCTGTCTGGTAAGCCTGCGTCTTGAATTTCAGCTTCATCGCAGCCTCCTCAAATGCACTTCACTTCGGTGGCAGGCGACAAAAGCTTGAAGATCTGCTCCACGTTGATCTTGATAGCGCTGTCCTTGAAGCCAGCATCGCGGAACACCACTCGCAGCGGTTGGTTCTTGGCAAGTTCCTTCACGAAGGCTTCGTCTATGCCGCCGTGTGCGTCAAAGCAGGCGGCCAGTGCGTTGTCATCGACAAAGAAAACCTCCTTGCCCTGAATGGACTTCCTAGCAATCGGCAGCGCAAGATCAACGCCCCAGTCCATCATCACCTGGAACAGTAAGTCTTCCGCCGTGCGGTCAGGCTTGATATTGTCAACAAACAAGTCGAGATTGGCTTTGTCCAGCGCATCGGGGGCGTAGTAGACGTCAGCCATGTTCGATGTATCGACTTTAAGTAGGCGGAATCCTAAGTCGAGATCCGTATTTCTCGTAGGCAAGGTTTCTGAGAATTCTTCTCGAATTTTTTGTGCCGCCCTCCGAATGCGATTTTTTCCAATCTCGGAAACTACTGAGTATCCAAGTTTTCTGGCCTCGGACTTCTCGTCACACTCCTCGGGCAATTGAACCATTATGAATCGGCGATTTGCCCCATCTTCTGCATTCAAAAGCATAAGTGCATGCGCCGCCGTGCACGAGCCAGCGAAGAAGTCGATCAATATATCGTCATTCTTGCAAATTGATTGAATTAGTCTCTTTGCCACCTGAACCGGTTTTGGTGTATCAAAAGGAATATTGAGGTCAGCAAGCAAGGCGTCGTCACTGCCGCCGTAGTAAAGCAGCGAAGGGATGTTTTCAAATAAATTATCTTTCAGCCGATATTTTCTTGTTGGCTGCGTCTTCTCGTCTGAGCCGAAAATAATCAACCCAGACTTCAGGAGTTCTTGCATTGTTGCAGGAGGGTTGCGCCACCCCCGCTCAGGAACAGGGCACTCCTTTCCTGTTACGGGATGAATTAGCGGGATGAAGTAATCTTCCGGTGCTTTTTTCTTATTCGGCCACGCCATCGAAACCGGACGGAAGACGTCGCCATTGTCATCGATTTGGTTATATGCCTTTTCGCCCCCAGTGAGATCTTGCTGGTTTACCCAGTCTTTGTATTCTTTCCTTGCTTTTTCAGTGACCCCGCCTTCCTTGCCAAGAATCTGCTTGGCTTTTGCAAGCATTTTTCCTGCGTTCTCTTTGGGACGCTGGAACTCGCAGGTCGCCTTGAAGAGTTCTCGATCTTTGCAGTAAATACAAATTAGTTCATGCTGCTGCGCGACACCGGTGGCATCACCTTTTGGATTTCTTTTATCCCACACAATAGTTCCGAGATTATTCTTCTCGCCATATATTTCGGCCAGAAGCTTCTCCAAGTTGGGATATTCATTCTCATCAATATGAATTACGATGAGTCCATCATCTCGCAGCAAATTGCGCGACAACTTTAGTCTCGAATACATCATGGACAGCCAGTCCGAGTGAAAGCGCCCGCTTGTTTCGGGGTTGGCTGTCAAGCGATTTCCTTTGCTATCCACTTGATTTGAGCGGAGAAAAAATTCAGAAACTTCGTCTGCAAAGTCGTCGGCGTAAACAAAATCGTTGCCCGTGTTGTACGGCGGGTCGATATAGACCATCTTGATTTTGCCAAGATAAGTTTCCTGAAGCAGCTTCAGTGCGTCGAGGTTATCGCCCTCGATAAAGATATTTTTGGTAGTGTCGAAGTTGACGCTCTCTTCAATTTGTTCGCCTTTTGAATTTTTTGTCGTGCGTACTGGACGGAGCGTCTTTGCAATCGGTGCATTTGCCGTGAGCAGTGCCTCGCGCTTGCCTGGCCAATTAAGGTGGTAGCGCTCTTGCGGACCTTCAGTAATCGACTCGGCCAACTCCTGTTTCAATTGGTCGAAATCGACGGCCAGCGTCACGCTTCCATCTTTACCCTTGGCTTCCGTCACGCAACCCGGAAACAGATCGCGAATGCGTGCGATGTTTTCTTGCGTGAGATTGGGTGAGTGCATTTTCAGTTTGTCCATTTTCGTTCCTCTGGTCGCTACTTCCGATATCGGGGTTCAGCGGCTCAATTGTTCAAGTTCAGATGTCAGTTGCCGCAAGGTCGCGTTGATCTCTACCTTGCGGTTAAATTGCTTTTCCTTAGCCAGTCTCGCCTGGGTTTTCTCGACTTCGCGGCGCTTGCTTGCCGCCTGCTCTATACGCGCAATCCAGTCGGACAAGGCCTCCTGTGGACGTGCTGGCAGCGGCATTAAGCCTTGCAGCAGAACGGAGTACAGGTGGGCCATGTCGAGGGCCAGCGGCATAGCCGTACGGGCAGTTGCCGCAGGCATCCAGTCGCTGGTGAAGTAGTTGGACAGCACCCAGCGACTGGCATCGGCTTCGCTCGGGCGCTTGTAAGCCGCCACTACCTGCGTTTTCGCCTGATCACCCTGGCCTTGGTGTAGTTCAAATAGGATCGGGAACTGCACCGCGCCATCGATGCAGCGGAGCACGTCTTCGTGCAGATCGGTGAACTTGAGCTGGATGCTGAAAATCTGGATTTCCGGCACACCGGGCCGCGCAGGCAGGTTGATCGTCTCTGGGGCGAGCTTGTACTGCCAAACGATCTGCTCGACCTGCTCGACGAACAGTTCTTTCAGCCGGGTGTTGGCCCCGCTGTGCTCATAGATTTTGTTCTTGGGCAGAACGCGCCCGAAAGCAGCTTGCTTGGGGTAGGCGATCAGCGCTGGTTTTTGTGTGGTCACTCCTTGACTCATCTAGCCTCCTGAATCACGAGGAAGCTGATAAGTTCGAAGTCGTCCAGGCCGGAGATGGTGTCTGTCAGTGCCGTTGTCTTGCCACTGCTGAATAGGCTGTCTAAATCTTTTTCTTCCTTTACCTCGATCATCGAGCGGATGGACTTGCCCAACAGATCAGAGTATGGCTGCATCCGGCGGCCATCTGCCGTTTCTTGATTGAAGCGCTGGCACACGTCGGCGATGGGTTTGTCCTGGCCTTTGCAGCAGGTACGCACCAGATCCAGTAAGCGCTTAACCTCGGTGTGGTCATGAATGACCTCTCCCTCGCGGTTGATGTAGACGAGGTAGTAAGGGTGCAGGCGGTTGTGCTGGTTGAGGTTGATCCCGGCGTTCCGATTGCGCAGCGTGAAGATCGCGCCCGGCCGCAGGCCCATCTCAGGTCTAGCGGGTACCACGGCGTGCATCCCGTTCGGCGCATAGCTCAATTCGCCGTGGGATTTTACGTAGTTGAGCAAATCCATGCGGAAGTCGTTGAGGCCCAGGTCGGTGATCGAGACACCGGTCTTCAGATCCTCCAGCTCGATGACTTCCTCCTGCAGGCGACGCAGTTGCTCCTTGCGGTACGACACGTCGTTAGCCTGCGCAGACAGTATGTTGTCGTCACCCGTCGCGCTGACGTCAGCGATCATCATTCGGCTCTCGACGCGCTCCTTGAGGTTGATGTACTCGTCGAGCGAAATGTCGGGCCAGTAGTTGACTAGCTGGATGCTGCTGTTGGGCGAGCCTATGCGATCTACCCGACCAAAGCGCTGGATGATGCGTACTGGGTTCCAGTGGATGTCGTAGTTGATCAGGTAGTCGCAGTCCTGCAGGTTCTGGCCTTCGGAGATGCAATCGGTGCCGATCAGCAGATCCACCTCTTGCGGCTCGTCCGGCAGTACCACCGTCTTCTCTTTAGAGCGAGGGGAAAACAGGGTGAGCAGCTCCTGGAAGTCATAGCTGCGCTTCTGAGTTTTGCTCTTGATGGTGGACTGCGGCGCCCCCTTGCCGGTGACCTTGGCGGTGTGGATGGAGAATGTGGCCAGCAGCTCAGGCGCAAGGTTGGCGTACAGGTAATCAGCGGTGTCGGCAAAGGCTGTGAAGATCAGCACCTTCCTGTTGCCGGGGTTGATTGGGTTTGCAATCTTGCCGAGCAGTTGTGATTTGATGTGCTGCAACTTGGCGTCGTCCTGCGGCGTGATTTTGTTCATCGAAGCCAGCAAGGCATCAATGACCTGTAATTCCACCCTTAGTTCGTGCTCCCAGGACGGCAAGTCCATGTCAGCGAGGCTGATCTTGATCTTGCTGCCGATCTCTCCGCCCTCGTCGCCGGGCATGGGCAACTCATCGTCCTCTGCATCCAGCCCTTCCAGCACTTCCGTGAGGTCGCCCACCGTGAACGTGCCGTCGGATTGATTGAACCCGGCGATCTTTGCGAGGGTGGCTTCGTTGTTGGCCCGCAGCGATTGCAGCGTTAGCCGGAACGACTGCACAGAACTTTCAAGCCGTTTGAGCAGGTTGACCGTCATCAGGGCCTGCAGGCTCTTTTCGCGGTCGGCTTGGCGCAGCGTGCCCTTGCCGCCTACCTTGGTGTCGTAGATCTCCTCGTACTTCTTCAGACGGCTGGGCAGGATGTAGCTGATGGGCGCATACACGGCCAGCTTGAGCAGTGAGAGTTGCTCGAAAATTTCGTTGAAGCCCAACACGTCCGACCGCTCGGTCAACGGGCAGTGAAACGACAGCGGTTTGCGGCGCTCCGGAAATTGACCGATGTCCTTGGTGTCGTAGAAGGTCTGGATGTGCTTGCGCGAGCGTGCGATGGTGACGCTGTCGAGCAGTTCGAAAAAGTCAAAGTCCAACGAGTCAAGGATCGCACGCGCGGTACGTTCTTCCGGTGGTAGTTTCGACCACGCATTGAAGGCTGCTTGTGCCCCTCGGAAAATCTCCTCGACGCTTCTGTCTGTGCGCAGCTTTTTGGTGAGGTTTTCGGAGTCGCCCTCGTAGGCCAGCGCCAGTTGGTTACGCAGGTCATTGAAGCGGTTGTTCACCGGGGTAGCAGAAAGCATCAGCACCTTGGTTTTCACGCCCTCTTTGATGACCTTGTTCATCAGTTTCTGGTAACGGGTTTCCTTGTCCTTGTAGGCGTCGTTGTTGCGGAAGTTGTGCGACTCGTCGATGACGACGAGGTCGTAGTTGCCCCAGTTGATCCGGTTCAGCGGTGTGCCAAACGACTCGCCGCTGGTGCGGCTGAGGTCGGTATGACAAAGCACGTCGTAGTTGAACCGGTCGCGGGCAAAGATGTTGGTCTTGAGGTTGCGGTTGTAGTTCAGCCAGTTGTCCGCCAGCTTCTTGGGGCATAACACCAGGACTGACTTGTTGCGCAGCTCGTAATACTTGACGACTGCCAAGGCCGTGAAGGTTTTGCCCAAGCCGACGCTGTCAGCCAAGATGCAACCGCTGTAGGTTTCAAGCTTGTTGATGATCCCGGTGGCAGCATCCTTCTGGTAGTTGAAGAGCTTGTTCCAGATCAGGGTGTCCTGGTAGCCGGTGCGGTCGTTGGGCAGGACGTCTTCGTCAATCTCGTCGAGGAACTCGTTGAAGACGTTGTAGAGCATCAGGAAGTAAATGCTCTCGGGCGAGTTCTCTTGGTAGACCGAGTCGATATGTTCGCAAATCTGCGCTGTCACGTCTTCCAGCTTTTCAGGGTCGTTCCAGATCTGATCGAACAGGCTCAGGTACGTGGCCGCAAAGGGTGCCTCGTCCATCTTGTTGACGAGGTTGGATACCGCATTGCCTTGCTGGTACCCAAGATCGACGGCGGTGAACCCGTGTAGGGGCATGTAAGCCGTGTCGGTGCCACCAGCTTGCACGCAGGCAAACTGCTGCATCGGCGCTTTGGTGCGATTACTCCGAAACTTGGCCTTGCGCCGAACCCAGTCGGCGCACTCCTTGGCCACCGCCCGCTGAGTGAGCTTGTTGCGCAGTTGAATTTCAAATTCGCTACCGTAGAGGCTGCGCTCCCGGTCGAGCTTGGGGATGTGGAACTCCTTCCGCTCTTTTCGAATCTTGTCAGTGACCTCGCTGGCCGTGAAGGTAGGCGAGGTAAAGACGAAGTTCAACTCGTCGATTCTTTCCAGCTCGGCTTTTAATGCTTCAAAAGCGTACATAGAAAAACACGATGCTGCGACTTTCAAACGCGCACCTGGCCTGAGTGTTTGCTTGAGATCCTCGCCTAGCAAACGGCTGATGTTGTCGAGTAGTTCCATCAGTCACTTGCCCTTGCATCTTTGTTTGTCAGATTGGCGGCAATCCATTCGTCCAAATCGCTACGACGGAAGCGCCACGTGCCGCCCAGCTTAAAAGCTGGCAGCTTGCCTTCGGCTGCAAGGCGGTAGACAGTTCGTTTGCCTGCCTTTAAGTAGACGGCCACCTCATCCAAGGTCAAGATTTCAATATCAGAGTCAGCCATCTTTTGCCGTTTGTGTAAGGTGATTGCCAAGATTTGCCAATATTACCGTACTGTTGTGTAAATTGGTAAGGATATTTCTATCAAGAACGAAATACTTCCGATTTTTCAACCACAAATGAGGTAGAATTACCGGAAGTAACCAATGGAGGTGTTTCATATGCGGCAAGTAGTTCACCATGAAGTTGTTAGTGTCCAGTCACGCTTGGCGGAACTTGGGCTGGATGAGGCTGACTTACGGGATGCGGTCATGCAAGGCATGTTGGCGCGTAGCGAATGCACACCCAATGATCCACCTCTAACACCAGGATTCAATTCATGGTCACGCACAGTGCGCACCTTGCGTGAGAAGTTGATCCCAAAACACTGGACGCGTTCAGATGAGGGTAACTATCCATTGGTGGTCAATCCTGCAGGGAACTTGGCAATTGCAGTGGCAACTGGAGATGATTGCACTGCCATTGCAACCGCGAATCCTATGACCAAATCTCCGAAAGGGCCGAGAACTCAAAGCGCTATCGAAGTAAATCAGTATCAGAGTTCTTTGTTTGAGGGATTTCCGGATTTTGAAGTGCCTGCGACTCCTCACAATGATCGTGTTACCTGGATCTTGCTACAGCACTACGACCAGCGAAAAAAAGAGGTCCGTTTTGAGTTGTCGCGCCCGTCTAGTTACGCTGGGAAAATTGACGGCTGGAGTGAGCGCATTATTTTGAGTGGCTTGCCGTTTGATCCTGCCATGGTGATCCCTGTACCGATAGTTCCAAATTTGCCGGATATTGATATTCCATTGATTCGACGTGCTTAACGGATAGGACTATGTTCAATCCAACTCGATTAACTTTCGCCAGAAAGCGGCGAGGGTTCACTATGACACGACTGGCTGATGAGATCGACGTTGAGATGCGATCGATCTCTGGTTTTGAAAAGCTCGAATTCAAACCCTCTGACGATACTGTCCAGCGTATTGCGAAGGCATTGCGATTTCCGTTGGATTTTTTCTATCAAGAAGAAGAGCTGCAAACTATCGATAGTGGTGCGGCAAGCTTCCGATCGCTCTCAAAAATGTCTGCTGCGCAACGGGATATGGCGTTGTATTCAGGTGCATTAACAATCACGCTGAACCAAGCAATTGAAAAACGATTCGAGCTTCCATTTCCAAACTTGCCAGATCTGAGAGATTCCGACCCAGAGGCGGCGGCTGCAAGTCTGCGCCGTCATTGGGGGATTGGTGAGCTGCCCATTAAGAACATGATTCATTTGCTTGAGGCAAATGGCGTACGTGTTTTTTCTTTAGCTATCGATGCGGCTGAAGTTGACGCATTTTCAATGTGGCGAGAACAAAAGCCATTTGTTTTCCTGAACACACTTAAGAATACGGAGAGAAGTCGATTTGATGCTGCGCATGAACTTGGTCATCTCGTGATGCATCGCCACGGCTCGCCGAATGGTGGGCAAGAAATCGAAAGGGCAGCGAATGATTTCGCGGCAGCTTTCTTGATGCCACCTGGAAGTGTCTTGGGTTATGCGCCTAAATTCACATCGATTGATGTGCTACTTCAGCTCAAGAAAATATGGGGGGTCTCGATTTCGGCGCTCACCTATCGAATGCACAAACTTGGGCTGTTGACCGAGTGGCAGTACCGCGAGCTTTTCGTGCAAATTAGTCGACGCGGCTACCGCAAGTCTGAGCCTGAAAGTTTGCCGCGTGAAACATCGCAGATTCTGGGAAAAGTCTTTACGGCCTTGCGAAAAGAAGGTGTTGCGAAATCTGATATCGCAGCTGAGCTACATGTTACGGACGAAGAGCTTGATGAAATGGTCTTTGGTTTGGTTTTGAACGCCGTGAAAAGAGGCGCGGGCCAAGAAGTAAAGCCAGCGCGATCCAAGCCAGATTTACATCTGGTGAGTTGATTAGACGGTAATCAGTATGTTCACAAAGGTCCATGCTCCATGAGTAAAGATCTGGGTGATCAGGACCTTAGAGTGCTCTGGAGGCAGGGTCGGGTTCCAACAATTTTCAAACCCAACAAGCCATTGCCCGTATTGGTCAAACTTCCATTTGCAGAGGGAAATCTGGAGTGGCTCCGAGATGGGCGCAAGTCCAAGCCCAAATGGAATGCTAGATATAAGGCCTGGGAAATCCCAACTGCATGGTTTGATAGTGTGATCAAGTTGGCCTTAAGAAGGTTTAACGAGATTTATGTGATTCAGCTATATCGAGAACAGCAAAAGTGCGCCCCAGCTTGTTGGAACGCGCAAGGTTTTCATTGCGAGTGTTCATGCATGGGCGAAAATCACGGAGGTGGTGATCCTGGTGGCAGTTGGTACGAAGTGTCAGACACTTATGCCGTGTCTTGGGGTGTGCAGCGGTATTCATGCCGCCACCTTCGGAAAAAGTAGAGTGAGCTTGTTTGAGGAGGGTGCGCATGACATTTGATTTGTTTCCAGACGAAGAGAGTGACTTGCCGATACTTCGGGTGCGTATTCATATCCAAAAACAATTGATCCAGCACTATCAAGAGATGAAACTTCAGCACTGTGCCGAAAAAGAAACTCAGGAACTGGATCGGCTGGAAAAAAAGCTAATGTGGTTGTCATTGCAAGCCAATTAACGGATGACTGCCGATGGCGTCTCTTGCTCGGGATGCGGCAATATTTCAGCGGTTTTGGTGGCTTTCTTGCTTGACGGATATCTAATCCGTTTGTCGCTGCGAAATGAGCGAAATCAGCGAAATGAGTTTCGCGACAAGGACTTACGGGCGTTTTGATGCGGCGAAACGAGCGAAATGAGGCTCTTCGACACTACGCGAGTCGGTACACCCGCGTCGGCGTGCCTGGCGTGTCGGCGGGCCGTTCGACCCATTGCACGCTGATTTTGGGTGGCGTGGCCGACAGTAAATGCTCCAGACTGGTGTCGATTCGTGCTTTGGGTACTTTGCCTCGGAAGCATGCTGTGCTGATCTGGCTGCGCGTGGCCTGACCGTGTTCGCCCAAGAAGACCAGTACGCGGTTCGAGAGTTCCAGCACCTGCACCAGCCTCGCATCCTCGGCGGCACTGACGAAAACGAAGCGCACGGACGCCGTGGCGTGCCGAATCCATGCCATCGCCGCATCAATGTGCTGTGCGTCGATCCGGGTTTGCAGGTCGGTCAGTGCCATCAGCATCGCCAGGCGGAGCAGCATTGGCGCGCTGCGCTCAAGCAAGGCTCCAATTGCTCCATCGTCGACGCCATCGTGCAGTTCACCCCGGTAGAGCTGGGCGTAGCGCCACTGCGCCTGCGGCGACAGTTCCATCTTCAGGTGTTCACATTCGTCGTGCCGGTCAGCGCGGACGAAGGCCAGCACCTCCAACGTTCGACGCGCCAGATGCTCGACCACCGCCTGTGGCGTCTCCTTTGGAAACGGCAGCATTCGCGCCCGCTCGGCCCAGATCATGAAAAACCGATTGGCAAAACCGTTGCTCATTTCGCGGGCGCTCATCAAGCCCCTCAGTTCGATAGGCGAGATCGCACCGCTCAGGCAGACGTGCGGATCACTGGCGTAGACCCGGTTGGATTTCGTGGCAGGTTTCAGGTCGATACCGTCCCAGCAATCACGCAGCGCCGCCGACAGTGTGTTGCCATCGCGCCGTCCCTGATGCAGCACGTTGGCGAATTCGGATTCAACCACCCACAGCCGCTTGTCCTCAATGGCGGGGACGTCATGCCGACCTTGCCGGTAGCCGTCGTGGATCAGCGCCGCCAGACCTTCGCGCGTGGACAATCCGCCTCTGTGAACCTGAGGCGCGAACGCATCATCAATTGCTCGCAAAGCCGCGTCGATGCGCAGCACCAGCGACACCGCGTCGCCCTTGCGGCCACGTCCGGAACGCCCGATGTGCAGGCAGAACAACCGCGTGTGGTGCCGGGTGTTGCCAATGGGCAGGTACACGCCACGCCCGATGGCGCATGACAGATACGCCATGAAGTTCGCCGCTATGGCATGGGCATTCGTCTCCGTCCCTTCACTGCCCGCACGGGCCACATCGCCAACCAGGCCATACAGGCAGATGGGATCAGGCTGTGGGGCATTGCGATGGGTGTCGGGTGAGTCGTCATCGATCTGCTCGTCACCGAATGATGGAAGGGCTTTGGCTCCGTCAAGTAGACCTTGCGCTGTTGGAGAGGGCAAAAAATCGCTGTTGTGCATTCATCTATGCGTCGAGTGACTCGCACTCCACGATGAATTTGAACTCCGTCAGAATCTCCGGGTAGTGCTGTTGCAAGTACCGTTCAATCTCAGCGTTTTCCAGCCATTTGGCCAGAAGCTTGCTGGCCAGCAGCAAATTGAAAACATCCTGGCTGAATGTTTGTTCTGCAAGCTTGTATTGCTCTTGCAGACTGCCCATCTCGCGCTCCATGTTGGCCATCTGTGTCGGACTCACACCGGCGACTTTTTTGGCGACGACCGCATCCACCAGCAGGTTCGGAGGTGTCGCCGCATACAGTGCATTGGCATAGGCCAGGGTGACACAGTTGGCGTCCACCATCAATTCAACACACTCGACTTGGCGCATCGGCTTCATTTTTTTCAAAATGGTGCCAAGGTCTGCCGCAAATTGCTGATCTTTCAGCAGTGCCACGGCCTCGGCGCAGATGCCGTCGAGCAGATTGAGCTTGCGGGTGATGGTGGAGACATCCAGGTCCAGCGCATCGGCCAGACGTTGCGCCGTGACGCCTTTTTCAACTGCCCTGCGAAGCATCACATGTTCTTGAACGGATGAAAGCCGGTTGATCCGGGTGTTGTAGGTGTAGCTTTCGTCATCTGTTGACTCCAGGCACAACGCTTCGGTGTGCTCCAGCGATCGGAGCGCGAGCAACCGCAGATGACCGTCAAGCAGTATGCGATGCCCCGTCTTCTTATCCGCAGGCCCGACCGTCAATGGCTCAATGAGTCCGACTGCCTTGATGGAGGCCTGGATTTGCATGAATTTTCGGGTGGTCAATATTCTGGACAGAGCTTTGCGTGACGGCAGAATCAGGTCCAGAGGAATGGAGAGCGGGTCCAACAGGAAGGCGAGGGGCAGCTGTGCCATTTCATGCTCCTTTCGGCCATACACGTTCGGCCAGGTACGTTGGCAAGGTGTCCAATCCCTCTGCTCGAAGCAGGGTCGTGAAGTGTTCATTGACCAGGAGTTGCCCCAAGGCACCGATCACGAACAAGAGGCGTTGCTGGGCAGCCCCCGCTTTTTTGACCATCAGCTTTTGGCGATCAACTTCTTTTTGGTATGTCCTGACCAGGCTTGATGCCGTGATGTCCACCGCCACACGTTGCGTGCCCCGACCCAATGCGCGCCCAAAGGTCTGGCGCTTTTCGATGATCCGTCGGGCCTGAATCAGCTGCTTTCCGCGCAGCGATCCGGACTCGTAGGCTTCTTGCAGTGCAGCCTGCACCGCCTCATTGTTGTTGCCAGCGCCCACAATGGCCAAAGCCGCATTCAGCGGTATACGGCCACTCTCTACCGCCACCATCAGGCGTTCCTCTCCATTCTTGATGAGGAGCATGATCCCCTGCACGTAGTCAACGCTCAGGCCGGTTTTTTTGGCGATGGTTTTCTTGTCATAACCCTTAGCCACCAGTTGCTGGATGCCCGCCAGCAGTTCGAGGGGGCTGGATTTGCGACGGGCGATGTTTTCCACCATGCTCATGATGAAGGCATCTTCATCGCTGACATCCACCACCAGTGCTGCAATGGCGGTCTCGCCCAGGGCCATAAACGCTTTGAGCCTGCCCTCGCCACACACGAGCACGTATTTTTCAGCGCCATCGTCCCCAGGGCGTGGGGTCACGGTGATGGGTTTTTTGAGTCCGACGGATTTGATGTTCTCAACAATGCCCTCAAAAACCTGCTTGTTGCGTTCACGCGGATTGAGCACCTCGATCCGGTCGACAGGAATCATGCGCAGATCGCCCACAGGCTGTTTTTTGGTCATGCTGCCCTCCGCAGGCGTGTGCGCTGGGCCATGCCATAGAAATATTCCAGGGTGTCAAAGCGGTAGCTTTCAATTTCGATGGCATTGCGATCGGCCAGACTGATGCGCGGCTGCCCGAAATCCAGGCGCGGCAGAAGGTAGTAGTCCATCGGCGCATCGTTGGCATGGTTCAGTCGCACGGCCACCGTGATGTCAGGCGCCAGGCTGGTGTCAAAGCGCACCTTCCAGCGGTTGCGCCCGTTGTCTTGGGTTTGGCAGCGCGCCAGCACCAGGGACACTGTGAATTCCCTGTTGACCAGTAGCAGGTCCGTGGCGGGATCCCTTTCAATGGTGCCCCCCAACTCGCCGATGGCTTGCTCTGTGCGCGCGACGATTTGCGGGTGCAGTCGTCGAAGGAACTGGTTGGCTTCCAGGTACCGGTAATCCCGGTCGGGTGTGAACCCCACTGTCTGGTAGGCGCGAATCAGGCTTCCGAATTTGTGGATGTAGGCCGAGGAGGAGGGCATTCCTTCGGTTTCGTCAATGATCAGTCCCGACAGATATCCCCGGTGCTCATAGAGATTGCGCAGCTTTTCGACCAACTCTTCCATGCTGTAGCGGCGCGTGCGTCCGCGAATGATCCCTTGTGCCATGTAGAACGTTTCTGGTGGCACGATGGCTTCGAAGGCACCTTCCTTTCTGACCCACTTGTCCGGCTGATTGACGGTGCGCAGCATCTTGAGCTTGAACGAGATCCGGTTGAACACGTTGTTGCCGATGTACTTTTCGTTGGTCAACACCTCGTGTACCGTGGCACGTGTCCAGTTGCGCCCCAGGTCGGTGCGCACACCTTGATCGTTGAGACGAGTCGCAATTTCAGACTCGGACAAGCCATCCTCTGTGAACCAGCGATAGATCTGGAGCACGTTTTGTACCTCGACGTCGGGCCCAGGCATCAAGATGACACGGTCGGTTTGCAGGCTTTTGTGCTCCCCGCGCGCCAGCTCCGCCTTCACAGATCCCGTCTGGTCCAGTAGCACGCGCCGCAGTCCATAACCGGCAGGGCCGCCCTGTCGGTAGCCCAGTTCGATCAGTCGGCACTGACCGGCGAATACCTTGACCGAGAGTTCCCGGCTGTATTCACCGGCCATGGCGCGCTTCACGCCCTTGACGATCGTGGAAACCGGGGACCCGTCGTTGTCGAATTGTTCAGCGACGTACCGGACGTGAACGCCTTTGCGCTTGAGAAGGTGTTCGTAATACGCCGCTTCGTCAGGGTCCTGAAACCGTCCCCAGCGGCTGACGTCGTACACCAAGACCAATTTGAAGTCGATGGCCCCGGCGTCCACGTCTCCGAGTAGCTGCTGCAGAGATTTGCGCCCGCCGATGTTCAGACCGCTTTTGCCATCATCGGCGTAGGTGCGAACAATTTCAATCCCGTGAATTCGGGCGTACTCGCGGATTTTGTCGGCTTGGTTTTCAGTTGAATACTGCTGATGCTCGGTGGACATCCGAACGTACTCGGCGGCCCGAATTCGAGGTGGTTGGTCCGGTATCTGTTGGGTGGACTCTTCTGATGACATATGACCCGATCGCTCAATGTTTTTGTTGATGCTCTCGGGTTTGCGTTTCACTTCAGCGTTGAGCGAGCTATCGGCGGTGACCTGATGCCCGTTTACTGCTACGGTGGTTGCCATGCAAGGTGCCGAGAGCACATTTGAGCGATACGGTAGTTCTATTGAATGGATTTTCCTAACGGGTCATATCTTTGCAAGCGTCTGTTTTGCAGCAGCAGTCAGCGCACACCGGGGTGATCTCCACAATCCACGCGTCTGTTTTGCAATTCCGACTTATCTGAACATGTCGGATTCGATAGATGCCGGGGGGTATTTCATGCGACGGTATTGACACGTGAACATTTGAGTTTTCCAATGGCTTCCCTTTACGTGGGGCCGAGCGCTGTTGTTCGCGGTTTTTCTGCGTGTATTCAGGATTGGCGGCACGGTACTCGCGTGAATATTCGGGGTTGCGCGTGCGCCATGCGCGCTGTGCATCTTGTAGGTTTTCTCGGTAGAAGGGGTCCTCTTGCAATTTTTTGCGTTGCCACTGCTGGCGGCGCTCACGTTGGCAGGCGGGAGCAGAACAGAAAGCTTGGTCGCGAACTTGAGGGCGAGGCTCGAAGGCTTGACCGCAGCAAGCGCAGTGTTTGATTGGCATCGGTTATCTCCATACAAAAGCTGTATGGAAACTCTCGTGCCCCCGGTTCTTGACCCTAAGAAGTCACCATGGTTGCGCTCGCGGGGGTGGTTTTGCTGTTGAGAAATTCCAACAAACGAAACCCAAAGGCTTCATTGGTGTGACATATATACAACCCATGAGTTTCGCGAAATTTGCACAATCGGAACTCATAGGTTACGATTATGCTGTTGAAACGTTACCTGTAGGTTCTATGGAAAACCAATTCCGCGATCTTCAGCTCCAGCAAATGGATGCACTTCTTGCCGCTTGGAAGGCTGCGCATTTGAGCGCACGCCCCAGGTCTGGATGGGTGCGTGCGATTCGTGAGTCCTTGGGCATGTCCGCCGCAGCCTTTGCTCGGCGTTTGGGCATGTCCCATGCCGGTGTACGTAAGCTTGAAAATGCAGAGGCGTCGGACGCCATCACGTTGGCCAGCCTGCGCAAGTTGGCTGAGGCGTTGGATTGCGAACTGCAATATGCATTGGTGCCTCGCACCAGCCTGTCGCAGCATGTGAAAGAACGCGCCGAGTCAGTTGCGCGGGAGCGCTTGCGTCCAATTGCCCATTCAATGGCATTGGAGGATCAGGCTGTCCAGGGGCCATTGACCAAGCTGCAACTGGAGCTGGCCATCAAGGAGTTGCTGGAAGGTTCGCGTCGCGAACTGTGGTGAGATATTGAATATGGAATTTCATTACGCCCCAGGGGCAACCCCATTAGATCCGGACGAAGCCGCAGGTTTGGTGCCGACGCACATCACCACCCAAGGCGATCTAAACGCATGGGAGCAAATCAACATCGTTCAGGGGGATCGCTGGGCTTCGCGGCAGAAAAAGCGGGACCTGCTGGACGAGGGGTTTATTCGAGATCTGCATCGCCAAATGTTTGATAAGACCTGGCATTGGGCGGGAACATTCCGCAAGACCAATAAAAACATCGGAGTGGACGCGACGCAGGTGGCGGTGAAGTTGCGTAACTTGCTGGACAATACAAAATATCAAATCGAGAATCATATCTTTGATGCCGATGAGATGGCAGTGAGGTTTCACCATCAATTGGTGTGGATTCATGCTTTCCCGAATGGCAACGGACGCCATTCGCGTTTGATGGCAGATTTGTTGGCAATGCGTCTTGGCCGTCCGCGACTGACGTGGGGCGGCGGCGAAGCATCCATCACTACAGCGGGGGAGCTTCGTGATCAATACCTTGCCGCCTTGCGTGCAGCAGATCAAGGGCAGTTCAACGATTTGATTGCATTTGCCCGTAGTTGAAGAAAGGGAGCCCTATGCCGAGTGGATTGCCAAGCGCGCAAGCATTGCTGGAAGAAAAGAGCGTTGGTTTCTTCTCGATCGATACGGACGTAATTCAGAGCCATGCTTACAAATTCTCCGCCGGTGCGTTACGTGCGTTGCCACTGCAGAGGCCAGCTTGGCTGAGCATTCAGCAAACTGAAATTGTCGAGCGGGAAGTCCACGCCCATCGAATGGATCCGGTTTCCAAGGTCGCCAAAGAGTTGAATGCGGCAATTGCAAAACTGCAACGCCTATCAGGTCTGAATTTCACCCCTGTCAGTGAACAAATCAAAGCGCTTGATTCCGAATCTGTTACCTCGCGCAATTTTTCCAGAGAGTTCAAGGCCTTTGTGGCAAGCCTAGGTGGGGGTGTCCTACCAATTGCTGGGCCAGATTTGGCGCGACAGATGT
>JACCDY010663200.1_pt1 | contig 24087 bp, 35 predicted proteins | sample 7446391 | NCBI WGS metagenome assembly JACCDY01 (sample SAMN15323451, study PRJNA562643) | freshwater metagenome | isolation source: river surface water | place: USA:Blue River Watershed | collected 2017-08-18 | reverse complement strand
CGAATAAGTTTCATGTAGAGCGTTGCTTGTTGAATATTTTCCTGTGTAAAATTTGGAGTGGTATTCACAAGTTGTCCACATGCTTCCATGAAAATTGCTACATCGGTTTGTTCTCTCATACGACCTCATTCTGTGAAAATTTATTTATCAAAGGTAAAATTTCACTGATAACGTTTGCACACGCCACCGCAATTTCCCGATGTTCCTTTTGTGTTGAAATATGCGACCGTGTTTCAATAAAATGAATCCAGCTTCGTAACGTCCCGTTTACATACATACGCGACATTGTTAATCATTCAGGCAACACGGCACGAGCTACTTCCTTCGCAATCCCATTATCAATTGCCCATTTATACGCTCTTTCTGCAGCAGAAATAACTTCTCCTTGTGCTTCAATCCACGCATTACTAAGCAATGCATCATCTGTTTCAATAGAATTCTGTCTGTTCTTCATATCTTGTAATCGTGCTTCACGAAAGGTAAATGACAAATCTTTTGTAGGATCTGCATACCGTTGACTGAATTCTTGAAACGTAAAACTACGATGACGCAAAATTTGTCGTGCGATATCACGAGTAGTTTCAATTTCTAAACACACATTGACCATCTCAAATGGACTCCAATGCTTGTGCTTAATCAAATAGGAAATAAGCTTTTCAGCCGTTTCCATATTTGTCTGATTGTTCGGATTACTTACACGCGCACAAAACGCTACAAGGTCTGTGGGAGTAGCAATAAAATCAAATTCATCACACGCAATCGTGTGGGACACTAGCTTTACATTCATCAACAATTTCTCCATTCTGTAAATTTTAATTGCGCCATAAGTCCCTGGTAGGTATTTTCTTTGATGAGGCGCTTAACATTTTTTCCATTTTGCGCCATATCATTAATGTCTTTTTCCAACATACTACAAGGCCAGATAACAATTTTGTAATTAAGGTTAATATACTTTTCAACAATTTTACATACCTCTATATTTCTGGGTTGATTGTCTACAATAACAGTTATATTGTCTTTAGGTAAATCTAAGGTTTCCAATTTTCCGAATGATGTACCATTACAAGCAATGCTGTTATCAAGAAATAAACTATCAATCGGACCCTCTACAACATTTATATTTTTTGTTTTATCTATGTTGTTCAATCCAAAAATAAGCGGGGCATCTTCAATAAATTTAATCATAATATAACGAAGCGATTCCCCGCGCAGAGCTCGCATAGTCACACCTGTTAACTGCCCTAGTTCATTATAGAATGGCAATAACAGCCGCGGTTCAGTCGTTTTAATAGATGTGTATTCAGGTGCAATTTGTTGAATATCCTTAACTGATGAAATGTAAAACAATTGTGAATATTTGTCAACAGGAATTCCACGCTGCTTACAATATATCACTGCTTCATTATCATCAGATAATGTATCTAATCTTTGTGCAACCTGTTCAATATGTATAGACTTTTCAAACTTCGCTTCATCAACAACGAAGTTCATCAACATAGGTTCTGCAGTTTTGTGCGCCTTTGGGCCGTTCTCACCTTGCGCGTACCGCTCGAACACGTATTGTTGGTATAAGGTAGGATCTAATGTTTTTAGAAAGGACCCAAAATGTTGACTAGCAGAACAATTATGACACTTGTAGTACAAGTCATTTTTTGTACGATAAAAATATCCTCGGGCCTTCTTCTTATTGGTTGACGAATCACCACAAATAATACACCGACAATTCCAAAGATCACGCTTTTTTTGCGCGAACAAAGGTAGTCGGTGACTAATTTGACTTAGATATTTTGTATCAATAAAATAAGACATCGTATATCCTCCTATAACGAAAGATACACGATGTTGCGCTAATTGTCAACTATTATTTAAATAATGAGCCAACCACTTCGTGTGATAGTGATCCTAGTACCACACTTCCACCCATGAGTAACCACTTCCAGCGTTCAAGTTCAGCAATACGCTTTTCGAGGTCAGCTTGTTCTTTGGTCACAACTTTTGTTTCTTCTGTGATGCATTTTTTGATTTCATCCATGTTGTGATTCATGGCACTCACTAACCGTTGCTCTGTTTCACTAATATCATTCGATAGTTCACGAGTTACTGTTGTAATACGTGAATGTAATTCTTTAATGTCCACTTGCATTTCCTGGCGGCGACGTTCAACTAAACTAAATAGTTCTTCGTCTAGCTCTTGATGTTTATTCAATCGTTCTTCGTGGACAGCTAACATACGGGCTATATCATTCGATACAGCCCCCATTTTTTCAATGGCGAGGTCTAATTTCTCAAAAAGCGGTGTCATTCTATTGACATCGCTTTTTAATAGAGCAACTTCGGTGTCTAGGCCCATGGGTTACTTACTTCTTTTCCTTTTTTACACGCCCGCCATACTTTCTCTTTTGGCGTGTCACTTCCTTCTTAACATTTTCGGTCGCTGCGAGTACATCCTTAAGGTCAACCTTGCCGTCATTGTTAACATCAGCGACTTTCTTTGCCTTTTCAGCTACATGTGTAACGACTTCTTTTGCTTCAGTCGCAGCTTGCTTTGCGCCATCCTTTACTTTTTCAGCAGGCGTAGCCGCTTTGCTTTTCCAAGCGAACCAGGCAATAACAGAAACAATGACTAATGAAAGAAACCAAATCATAATATCCTCTTACTTTTTAATGTTGTGAAGTTTTAGTGCAAGTTTTTTGTTACGACGAAAGTATTTAACTTGTGTCTTTTTACGAATAACCGGCTCAGTTTCTAACCCTTGCACATTTTGTACGGTATTCGCAATTTCTTCGGCAAATTGTTTAAACGTTTTCATATGTTTCTCAATTTATTTATGATAGTGTTATCGAGCGGAATTTGTGTTTCTACAACATCAGTGTGTATTTCATATTTATCAGGAAGATATTGTAGAAATACTAAAAATGTTTTAAGTTGTGACCAATGTTCGCTTTCAATCTTATAAAATAAAATAGGAACAACTGCTTCATTAAACACATTATGTAACAGAATAATATGATTTAATAATAACCGCTCACTAATCTGTCCTGTTTTTTTATATCGTTTCAGTAATCGTTTAATATATTTTATACGCTTTAAATCATCATGAAACTCTTTAATACTAATACATGAAGGATTCTCATAATGCTTTGCTGCAAATAACAAAAAATTACTAGGACTTAATTCAACACCATTCATAAAATACTCATAAAAATTTTAAATTGATACGGTCGCTGTTCCTCCAAGCGGCCACCATTTGCTATTATACCAAATTAATAGCATAGTATGTCCTGCTTGACTAAAAGCAATATTTGATACACCTAAATTTGCAGAAATGGTACTAGGACCTGAAGCAGACGTCATTAAAATAACTTTTAATTGTCCTTCGTAAGTGCCGTTTGATATCGTTAAGGCACTTGATCCTGTGTTTGTAATAACACTTAGGGTCTGTGTTGTTTGTATTGTTCCTGCACCTGCTAATGTTTGTGGGGTTCCACCTAATACAAGATTTCCCCCCACTTTCATTAATGAATTTGGCAGATTTCCTAATAATGTAGAAATGCTAAGTTTTCTATCAGCATTATTTTGTACGAGGTACAACACGTCCGCCGAGTTGACGGACGTGGCTGCGGTCATATCAGTGACTTTACTATCAGCCATGATTTATTACGGTGTTACGGTTAATGTTCTAGCAGTTGATGTTACAGTTGCACCTGTGTTTGTTCCTGTGATGACGCAACGGAATTGTGCTGCATTATACGTTGATGAAGTGTCCGTCATACCAGCATTTACACCTAATGTTGGGCTTGTAACGCCTGTGAACACACCGCCGGCGGGATTAATGTTGGCAAATGTCGCACCTGCATCAACCGACTGTTGCCATTGGTATGTTAATGTAGCAGCAGGTGATGCTGTTGCCGTGACCGCGAAAAGTGTGGCTTCTGCAGTTCCTGCAGTCGTTGTCTTATTAACAGGCTGTGAGGTAATTGTGATTACTGTGTCAGGGAACACTGTATCATCAGCATTATCTTCAACAGGAGGTGTACTCATAGCAACTAATGTTTCATATAGGACACGACTTCCGACAGTGCGGCGACGAACCCATCCTGCATGTTGTGGACCCTTTGTTACTGCCATTTCGTTTTCATCAACGCCGAAAATTTGATTCGCGGGAATCGTTGTATCGGCAGATGGCTTGACTGTTCTTGACCAACCTGACATGGATTATTCTCCTTGTGAATTTTGAATATTGTCTATGAAATTGAAAAATTCTTTTGTGTTTTCTTGTGATAAATCTGATAATTGTGAGATCCCAAATTTTTCCATGGCCAGTTGCATTTTTTCAGCATATGAAACAGATTCACCCATCATGCGCTTCGCCTGCACGTTTCTCCGACGACGAAGTTCACTCTTTGCTTTCGAAGCTAATTGCTTGTCCGTGACACTAGGTTTGCCACCTGCACGAAGTTTTGTCTTTACACTATTTGCGTAAGACATTAACATCCCTTCAGGTGCCTTTTTCAAGTCAACATCTTCTGTTTGATATAATGATTCTAACATATCTGTTGCACTAACTTTCTTTTTCGTCTTTTTTAGTGCAGATTTAGCTTCTGCGATAGCAGCTTGAATATCTTCTCTCATGGGATTGGTCATAATTCGTTGTCTGATTAAACGATTGATTGTGGGATCCAACAAGGTAGTTGACATGTATTTTCGAACAAGTTTATAGAACACTTTTCTTTCGTTTGCAGGAAGAAACGTTCCTTGTTCAACATATCGCAGAGCTCGTCGTAAAATAGGTAATTCTTGTACGGGGATTAATCCTACACGTACAAGGTCTTCTAATTTACTTTCAAGTTCTGTAGGCTCAATGGATGTTTTCATTTGTATATTTATAATATCTAAATCAACAATTCCACTTTCTCAAGGACTTATTAATACGTGAATCAGGATCACGCGCTGTTTCAGCAGAAGTTAAACGCTTTTTCATGCCTCGCATACGAGCACAAAATGATTTACGGCGCTTCCATGACTTTGATCCTTTCTTCAATTTTGATGGCTTCGTGGTTACTGCGAGTGATAATTTTGATCCCGGATTGGCGCGACGATAAGAAGCAATGCCCTTGCGGTTTAATCCACCTTCGGGGTTCTTTCCTTCTTTGCGCTGCCAGGCAGGTGTCGCTGCTTCTTCAATGCCATCATATTCATCTGTTTCGCCGCCAGTTTCTTCCCGTTCGTAATCATTCGCTGCACTATAATCCTTTAAGCGATACTTACGATGTTTAACATCATTGGTATCATTCTTTTCAAGATCAATGTCATTCCGCATGTCAAGTGTGATTGTATCATCATACTTATCAAGCATGTCATTGGTTGCAAATTCTTTAAATGTGTGCATTTTCTTACCTTGTCCAGGTGTCATTAACATCATTTTACGAGTAAGCTCAGGACGCCCCCACTCGTTTTCTTTTCCTAATTCTTCTTGCATTTCTAATTCAACCGATTCTTGTGTTGAACGCCAGCCGCCGCCACGTTGCTTATACCATTTCGCGGCCCACCCATTTGCATAGGCACTAGGATATACATCAAACTTTGATTTAGCTAATGACTTTGCCCGGGACCAAAGTTCTGGTTTCGTTGGGGTATTCTTTTCTTGCAATTGTTCTTCTTTCATCGTTTTGACATTGATAGGTTTATTGCCCTGACCCGGTTGTTCTTTTCCTGGACGACCTGCGGCTGCTTGTGCGGCACGTTTTCTTTGAATCGCAGACTTAATTTGTTTATCAGACATACTAGCTGCTTTTGCAGCGGGAACACATTTTGCATATCCTTTTTTTTCACCTGATGTACCACACGGTTCATACCCGCCTCCCTTTTTCTTTTTCGCAAGATTCACCCATTTCTCACGAAACCAATTACGTAGATCTTCGTTCATTTTATCACCGTGGTTGCGGTTACTACTCCTGCCACAAATCCAGTAACTAACATAACCTTTCGACTAGGTAATGGCAACCCAAACAGTTTATTCGGATTTTTTGGGGCTTGTGGGATGTTTACGACCACCTTTTGCAGACTGTCACGGGAAATTGTAAGTAATTGTATAACGTTGTCTTTACTTTGTAGTGCTTTATTTAACTGAGTAATTTGTGTGTCTTGTGTATCAATTGTTTTTTCTTGTTGGTCGATGATAGAATCTTGTAATGAAATAATAGAGGTCATATGATCTATTGAATCCGTGACAGTCTGCGGCATGACGGTTTCTTTTATCAATGAATCACGTTTGTTTTTCAATACTGATGTAGTTCTTTTTAATTCCTTTACATCTTCAGCATATTCATTGGCTTTTTCTTGTGCAATATGAGCTTCTGTTTCTTCAATGATAATTTGTGTTTTTAAACTATCCGCAAATTTCACAGCAGAATCAGCTTGCGCTTGAAACTTTTTATATTCTTTTATATAGGACCCAATTTTATCTTCACTGCGATTATCCATGTACACAAAGATTAGCAATAATGATATTGCTATCGCAAGTGTCATTTTTATATTCTTTGTGAACATGTGTATTTACCTTACTTGAGTAGTGCGTAGAATTCTTTGAAATGCTTAATACGATCATCTAATCCAATGGTGCCGCCGTTCACTTTCTTAGTGATTGCAGTAACATCCGCATCGGTCGCACCTTTGTCTGATAAGGCATTTAATCCTCGTGAATTCCAAAACCAAGCGGCTGATAACAAAGGATATTTTGTGGCTACTAAGTCAGGATTTGCCGTGATATCTTCTGGTACCACTTTGTCAAAAGCTGCGTAGTTATCCTTGCCTGTCAATTGAATGTAGCCACGACCACGATACTTGTATCCTTCGCCTGATGCTTCTGGACCATTGCCCATACGACCGCCATAAATCAAGTTGGCAATCTTTTCTGGCTTACGTTCGTATTCCTTTGCTTTAGCTTCGGTCGGAAAATATTTCTTGAATAATCCTAACAAGCCCTTGGCGCCATAGTTAAGATTTTCATTCACAGCTTTAAAGTTACCTGATTCATGTCCGCATTGTGACAAGAAATGGCAAAGTCGGAGAGGTGTGTTGATTTGAAACTTCTCCATCACTTCAGGAATTTGTGCGATCACTGTATCGGGAACATGTCCCTTGAGCTTTTGGATATCCATCTGAATCCTCGGTTTAAGTTAGTTGAAACCATGCTAAAGAAGCCACCGCCTTCACGTTGTTTTGGAACCCCAACGCTGCCAGCGTGATGATATCACTGGTACCTGATATTGTACGACCTAATTGAAAATTGAAATTCTCCAAGCCGCCTACTTCCACACGACCATTATTTGTAACGAATCCTTGTTGCAGAATAGTGCCCCCTGTCATTGCGGTTGCCGTGGTATCAACTTGCACTTGGCTAACTGCATGGTCAGCAAAGCTGGCACCTGTCAAGGTGGGATTCAACATTAGTTGATAACGAATGACCTGATTGCTTAACCCAGACACATCCATTTCAGAAGGAAGAATGATGGCATCAAGCTGTGTGCTTTTTAATTTAATACTGATGAGAGGTGTGAGTGTACCTGCTGTACCTAGATCCACACCGCCACCTCCGCCTATAGGAGCATTGGAGCCAAAATAGTATTGACTTTTTCCTTGATAGCCACCTTCACTCATTACAGTACTACAAATTTGCTTCATGGTGGCTGTGGCACCTGTACTGATGATTTCATATCTAACAGGCAATGCTGCTGTTTGCATATATGTGCCTGTGATGATGTTGGCATGATGGAAGGTATGAGCTACGATGAATTGTCCATCAATAACAAATCCTGTGCGAACACTTCCCACACCCAGCCATTCAATGTCAACAAAGAAAATTTGTGACTTAGATAAATTCAAAGAAGCCAAGGTGTTACCATTCCAGTTGGCTTTAAGCACTCTGGTATCTGTACCATTGTTACGCTTCACAATGTACACGTTTGTACCATCTGTTTCCAAAAAGATGCCATTATTAGAGCTAAAATATCCCACTCGCTGTTTCAAGTTGGCTGTGGGTGTATTCATAGTGAATGTTGAAAGAATCAACAAGCTCTTACCAGGTTGATATGGGAACACACGTTTGGTTTCTCGAACCACAGCATCACCGTTACCTGTTACAGCTAAACTTACTGTGTTGTCTGAGGAGTTGTAGGTCTTACTGCCTGACCCAGATAATGATGTGTCGAATTTATCATTGTCATCATATCTGAAGGCACTATCAAATAACGTGAAGGGTTCACTAACACGAAGGCGACCAAAGGCGTCTACATTGGTTCCCCCTAAACTGACAAGCAACGATCCCCCATCTGCACCTGTAACTGGCAGTGGATTAGACATTTCGACCACGCTGCCATCCTTTCCTGCAGCGAGCATGACAACTTCGTATCGTTGCTCTCCATCTTGTACGTCTTGTGGCTTTATATATTGTGCCATGTTAATCCTCTAATCCTAAGCCATTTCTGACATATTGCATAAGTGATTTTGTATCTGATTCTGTTAATGTACGAGGAACGCCTTGTCTAAATTTCTTGTAGTCATTGTCTCTAGCAAATTGACGCATTTTACTAGCCGATATTCCTGTGGCACCTTCTGCATCAGGATCACGTTCTCCTGCCGAGACAACATCTATAACTTTAAATGTATATAATTTACCCTGATATGCAGATAGTTTTAGTTTATATTCAGGGACACGATCAGATCCTGCAACGAAGATGATTCGATCATATTTATTATTAAAATCTTCTAGAAATTTGAAAAAGTTAGGTTTTAATGAACTTGATGTGGTAATATTTACACCGGGAAACATTTGTTGAGCAAACTGTAATTTTGTATCAGGATCTAATGGATCTGTCTTTTTATTTTGTGAATGAGAGATAACAATTAGATGATCACATTTTTCTTGTTTTGCTAAACTAACCACTTTATCAACAAGTTTTTTATGCCCAATCGTCGGTGGATTCATTCGTCCAAACGCAAATACTAGTGTCCGTAGCTGTACGCTCTCAGGGACAGTTATTGGGGCAGGAGCAGGGCTTTTCCAATCTTTTACGGCATTGAAATTTGCTGAAGAAAATTCTAGCCGATTTACAAGTTTAACCGCTTTTCCTTTTTTATTAATTGCTACATATCCTTCCGGATTTGTGACACGAAATCCTTGTTCAGTTTCAAGGAACGTTTTAATACTCTGTGAATTATTTAACTTTTGCACAAAGATATTTTTTACGGTGATAAAATCTTCATACAAAGTAAATAACGTTCGAAGTTGTACCATATGCTTTTTAAAAAAGTCATTGATCTCAACCTTTAATCCATCATATTTTGCTTGTCCTGATGTTGTTTTTAGTGTTTGTTGTTTGGCAACAATACGCTCAATGCAAAACTTTTGAAATCCTGACATCGACTTCGCGGTTACTGGCGTAGTTTCACGGATGAGTTTGTTAATAAAAATTTTCAGCAGATATGCAATGCCGAAATCACCCTCAGTGCTTGCTAACATGTCAAGGAACCGTGTTAAGGTTCTACTATTCGTTTTTATGCGAGCTAATATAGTTTTAACTACTTTCTGTTCGCTGCTGGTTAACGTTAAGGTGCCTGATACATCTTGATATCGTGCATCTTGTATCCAGGCAGTAGATGACTGATATTGTGATACGTCAGCACCGAATGATGCCGATAATTCATTTACAGGACCTGACCCGACATATGTAGTATGAAATACAATGCCTATATTTGCACGTTGAATTGTTTCATACAGGGGATCAGTATTAGGCACTGCATAGACAATTGTATTCGGTTTAAATGTAACACAGTTTTCGCCGTCAAGCATTTGATATTTTTTTATTTCAGGCGTAAACATAATATCACCCTGTAATACTTCACGAATACCTAAATCCTTTAATTCACGATATGCTGTTTTTAATGTAGTGATTAATGATCCTTTTCCTGCATAATACAGATCAATTAATTCTTCAGTATATCCTAGTCGCATATCTTTTGCAAACGCGGCATGCTTTGTTGCAACGAAAAATAATCCTGTTTCAGGATCGCGTCCAGCAACAATAGCGGGAGCTCCATCCCATTTCACAGTAACATTAACTGGTGAAGCTGCATCTCCTTTCAACATATCATACATCGCTTCAACAAAGGCAATAGATTGAGCTGCCCCTTTTGAACCTAAGTTTACAATATCATCTTCTAAGTGTTCAAGATGCAGATTTTTTGTCGAAATAGCCATAACCGTTGTTTAAGGGTCAATACATATTTATACCAAAAAAGAAAGGGAGTTAATCTCCCTTTCTTTCTGACCCACCGGCAAAATCTCTTAAGTTTTTCCATTTTAGCTCGCGAATATATTCGGCGCGCTTTAGTTCCCAGATCCTATATGTTTGTGGATTGTTCGCCGTTTTCCTGCACATCAAATCAAATGCTTCTAGGCGTTTCGCGTCTGCTACCATTTCTTCTTCGAATAGGTCATGATGCATAGTAGATGATGGTTCGGGTAGTGTTTTTAATTCAACGGCTTCTGGATCTTCATTAAATAGATGCTTTTCAATTTGTCCAAAAAAATAAGCTGGCGAGATGATCATTAGTACAATGATAGTCAACGTACAGATGTCAATCAGTTGTTTGATCATCTCGCCAGTCATCATTTTTTATTAGGCGCTGAAGATGCGGCTACCGGCAACCTGATAGGCAGCGGCAACGATAGCGCGGGACGGACGACCCAAACGATAGGTCGTGGTTTCGGTGCTGCGGTTGGTGTAGACGCAGAACCCTTCATTACGAAGGTCGTTTACACGAGCGCGGAGGTTGCGGATGCCGAAACGGTTCCGAGCCTGTGCAGACGTAATGCTGCGACCAGTTGAGAGGAAACGAACAAGACGCTCATTCTGTGACATAATAAAATCTCCTTAATCGCCCATTAAGTGATACGGGGATATTGTGGGCGTGAACAATATCCCTAAAGAAAATTACTTTGTATTAGTAGGAATCAGGCGCGCTACAGCACTCTGGATAGCATCACGAACCACGGGATTACCCAGTTCCTTATCATTACGTGCCTGAAGATAACTAATGGCTTGTGCCTTAGTCATTGGGGTAGGGAGTGGGATGAACCACTGCTCGGTCATACCCATCTTGGTAAGCTCCTTCGTGCGAAGCTTATAGTTGGCTTCACTGGTGATGAAACGAATCTTGCTCGTCAACTTACCCTTTGAGCTGATACCGCCAATAGTATAACCGATGTGTGTAACATTGTCGCTGTTTCGCATAAAGAGCCTCCTCAGATGTTGGTAACTAACCTACTCATGTAATATACACACTGCTAACTTAATTGTCAACCGCCTTGGTTATATCTATTTGCTCAGATTCTGTGAACATCTGAAAAATAGACATGTCAATAAAGCCCTCACCGAACGTGGCAATAAGGTCGAGGAACTCTTGGTCATCAATATCAATGTCTGTCATCATACCGTCGAGTTTCTCAAGATTATGTTCCATGTTCAGTTCAGTTAGTGTTTATTAAATATAATACATTAGGATCTACTTGTCAACCGGGGATTAGTATTTTTTTGGTACATGAGCGACGGGAATCCACTTCCAACACTTTCTTAATAGTGATGTTCGCAGTCGATTCCATTCTGTACCTTTAAATCCCTCTTTATACTTTTTATAACTATATAAATTAGTGAATTTATCTATCTGGTTAATTACTGCGTGGGGCTTTCTGTTGGGATAGAAATAGTTAATTTCCATCGCAATATCATGAGCGTACGCTTCAATTTCAAACCATTCACTTAAATATTCTATTTCATTCACTTGCTGTTTAGATAAGGTATGTGAATGATATACCTTTATTTTTCTTTCTGCTTGTTCTGGACGAAAAGAAAACTGACTAAGATGTATAAACTCATGTTGTACAACTTGAGAAAGATGAAATCGCAGACGATTGTATGCAGATTTCGTTATTGTAATACTATTACGATTTTTTGGAACATGTAACGTAATGCCAATTTTATTTCGCTTTTTTTGAACATCAAAATAACCTGAAAAATCAAAAATGTCTCGGGCAGTATTTAAGTTAGAAAATCGTACTACCCGAACACATGCTCCTAGTGGTCTAACAATGGTATTTAGTGCTTTACTTACATCTACATAGGATAACTTTTTCCCAATAAAATCATCAGGGGAAAAATGGACGTCCATCTGCTTGTGTAACTTACTCGCAATATACACAAAGACCTCATTGATGAAGTTTAGTATATTTATGATTTTAGGTTTTAAACTTTAATAGAATCAAAACTACGGTTAAATTTGTTAGAGGTGAGGAAATTAGGTGCTTGCTCTTTTTGCGGTTCTTTGAGGAGATTCTTCTGAGCAGACATATCTAGATCATATAACCGCATTTTTGCACGATCAACTCCTACGACGAATCGCTTATGTAAGCTAGGATCTGCATAGCGGTTTTTCAATTGCTTTACTAATAACTGTCCGAGTTTTTCTAATTCTTCTGTAGAAATAAGAGCAAACATAAGATCAGCAGTTGCTGGCAATCCAAACGACTCAGAAGTATCTGTAAGTTCCACATCACTATTTGCATAACCACTCCGGTTGTTTGTGTAGCTGATACAATCTGGACATCATATTCAACGGCTAATCCACGCAGCTCTTCTGCTATGCCCTTAATATAGGTATAACTATTTACGCTACCTGATAGCTTGTACCGACTACTGGCACAAATGTTTAGATAATCAATAAAAATAATATCAGGCTTGAAGGTTTTCTTCAAATATAATTCATTCAACAATGCGCGAAAATGTCCCGCATGTGCTGATGCAGTAGGATATTCCTTAATAATGAGCTTGCCTTCAGTTTTGTTTTTGATCTTTGAAATACGGTCATCAAACATTTGCTTCGGCAAATTTTTCAAATCATCAATAGCAACATTCATCATATTCGCATCAATACGTTCCGCAATGCGTTCTTCTGCCATTTCCATAGTAATGTACAGCACATTTTTTCCTTGACTCAACGCACCTGCTGCCATATGACACATGAATAGTGACTTACCGACACCTGTTCCTGCCAAGGCAATATTCAAGGTCTTTTTCGGAATCCCGCCTTTAGTAATTTTATTGAACATCTCTAAATCGAAAGGAATTTTTTCTTCCTCTCTATGATAAAATTCAAACCGATCATCTGAATTATTCAGATAATCATGTCCCACGGATGAATCAAAACAAACACTCAACGCTTCCTGTAAAATTTGCGGGATCCCATCTGGTTGATGTACTTTGTCCTTTCCGTCAATGATTTGAATAGATTGTACAATCGCATTGTATACCGCACGTTCTTTACAAAACTTTTCAGTTGCATCAACTAGCCACGTAGTGTTAGGATCTTTTTCAGTTGTTAATTCATTGATAACACCTTGAATCTTTTCAAATTCATCTTCTGTTACCGTCTTATCTTTTTGAATCGTGATGATTAATGCTTCCCGTGTAGGCGAAGCATTATAGTCATCAACAAACTTATTGATTTCATTAAAAATCTTTCGATCTGCCCAATCTTGAAAATATTCACTTTTAATGAATGGAACAACTTTACGTAAATATTCTTCGTTACATAATAGGTTACTCAGAATCGTGGTTTCTATCTTCATCACTATTTAGTTCCCGGTTATAGGCATCCATAAGAATTTGGTGTAGAATATTACCTACTGTAACATCAATCTTCGATTTAACTTCATCATTAATTGTAATATGTTCAGGAACAAAATGCAAGTCATATTCAAATGTTAAATGTGCTTCACCGCTTTCTTCACTTTCATCAATGTTTTGTATCTTGCCAAAAACGAACAAGACATCCTTTAATTCACCTTCAGTGATTTCAATAAAAAATTCAGGTAACCCTTGTTCCTTATTGGGATTTTCACGTACCTTAAAATTAGACATTATCATACTCCTCTTGAATGTGGGAATCATCAAATTCACTGACCAAGGATCCGGTAGAAATCGAATAGTTTTCTTTGATCCACTCGTTAAATGCTTTATCCTTTAGAATAGGCATCCAGAATTCCTTATTATAGGTATCTGCGTGGCGATACTTCTTTTCTTCACCCTTCTTTTGATACCACCCATTTGAGGGCTTCACTACATGTCCTGATTGTAGCGCGACATCCAGCAATCCTGACCACGTACTAATACCACCTTCAAAGGATACCTCAACAGGAATCTTACTCTTTTCACGAACAAAGCGTGACTTCTCTACATTCATGATGAAGTTATATCCAGTCAGTTCATTACCATCCTTTTCCTGCTGACGCCCGATAATGAAGATATTATCTGCTGAATAATAGATACCCGTGCCCCCTGAGACAATATCCTTAGGATACAACCCAATTTCCTTATACGTGTGATTAACTACGACCATCGGGATATCTTTAATCGTCAAGTGTGGTGTACACATACGGAATAAACTCTTGAGCTGCTTTGCACGAGTCATGTCTGCAACACTCTTACCTTCAAGCGCATCTTCGACTTCTTTCTTTGATGCAAGATTACCTACGGAGTCCACAATAATAATGACATGATCGCCACGTTCCACATTATTGATTTGTGACATTAAATCATGTTTTAACTGTTCAATATCAGTAATCGGTGAGTGAATAACACGATCTGCGGGAATCCCAAAACTTTCAAAGTATGCCTGCGGTGCACCAAATTCTGAATCATAAAACAACACCGCCGCATCATCATATTTTTCAAGATAGGATTTTGCAAGCAACATGGAAAATGCTGTCTTGAAATGCTTCGAAGGTCCTGCAAATACAGTAAGGCCTGGGACCATACCACCATCAAGTCGTCCAGACAACGCCACGTTAATCATGGGCACGGGTGTCTGAATCATATCCTTCGCACTAAAAAACTTTGACTCGCTTAAAATCTGTGTTTCACGAATCGTTGAATTTTTCTGTAACTTATTCAATATAGACATATTAGCTCCTTAAAATAAAGCATCAAGTGATGCTACGGGTTTCGAATTCCAACCTAAACAATTAATAATGGTCATCAATGGATCTAGGAAACTCTTTTCGAACATTGTATTATAATCAATATACTTATGTAAATCAAGTTCCTTAGGTAACTTTGATACAAAGGCAATGCAGTTTTCCTGAATAGGATTTGGAGATTTCAGGTACAGGTATTTAATTTTATCTCCTTCCTTAATCATCTCATACTTCTTTTCTAATTTTCGTTGTCTAATATAATAATTATGTAGTAACGCAGCACGTACTTGCAGCGGAGTAGCTTTTACATAGATAGATGAATGACAGGAATATTTCTGTAATCCATTTGCACTTCGAGGAAAGGCAATTTGTTCAGCTTCCATATTGTTGAAGGTGGTTTCAATATGAGCAATATATTCCTGTAGTTCATATTCTGTACCTGTCAACGCAATTTTTGCTGCATCACGCAAATATTGACGAACCGCACTCGGCGTTGAACTTCTGACAATTTCCAATCCTAACACCTTTAACTTCGGTTCTTTATATAACACACCTTCGCTATCATATACATTCAATGCATATCGCTTCTTTGCCACCCAAATGCCACGATCTGCAATGACTTCACGCTTAAATTCAAGTTTTTCTTGATAGGCATTAGTGAAATGTGCCAATTGTTCACAGGCCTTATTCATCACAGGTACAATTTTTTCTTTACAAATTTTATCAATCAACGAAACAATCTTATCCTTTGGTTGATTTGCAAAGAATTTATTAACTAACGTATCAAGCGTAACATAGCATGAGTCTGTATCTGAATAAAACGTATAGGTTTCTCCTCGCGTATTACAAATGGTGTTTAAGTATGTATCAATTGCCTGTCCAACATGTTGAATGATATATTGACCTGTTAGTGTAATACCTTCTGCAATACGATCATCATAGAATCGAAAGTATTCATTCGCCCACGCGCCATAAAGCGAGTTCAACTGAATCTTTCGCGCCATTTGAATGTTATTAAATTTTGAAATAGATTTAACTAGTTGTGGATCCTTTGTTACTTCATATTCCTTTTGTGCGGCAATCATTTTCTTTTTATAGAACACACGTTCAGTAAAAATCTTTTCAACGATTTCAGGAAATAGTCCTTGCTTTTCTCGCGTGAAGCAATGCCCGTTCGCTGCCATTGCATGATTATTTTTTTGCAGTATCACCCGATGATCACTCTTTTGCTTGAGCAAGTGTTCAGGGGAACTATCTAACAACACACCAGGAATCATTGTTTCAGGTGACATGTTATACTGCATAATGATTGAAGGATACAGCGAAGCCGCATCAAAACTCACCACCCAATCATATTTTCCTGGTCGCGGCTCCATGACAAATGCACCCGCAATTGTACGTCCCGGGCGATGCTTTCGCTGATGAACGATGATATTCTTATTCCACAAATGATTATAGAGAATACAATCCCATGTTCGTACTGCAGAATACACATCATTATAGTTACACTTTGCATCATACGCCATGGTAATGATCAACTCAATGAGTTTCATTTTATCTTCAAGCGCGTCTACTAGTTCAACGTCAATGACGTTATACTCTACAAAGTTGTGCCAATCATTGGTATAGAAATCGCGGAATGTTTCATATTCCGTTTCGAGTTTATTTCTACCCAGTTCCTGTTGAGCAATATAATCAAGCTTATAGCTTTCTTGTGCCGAGTAGGTAAACTTCTTATACAGGTCAAGATAATCAAGTGTCGAGACACCGAAAATATCAAATGTCTTATATTCCTTGCCGCTGATCATGACAGACCGATCCATTACTATTTTCCACGGCGATAGCATGTTGGCGAATTCATCACCTAACACATTACGAATACGAGTAATGATGTACGGGATATCGAATAGTTGAATATTCCACCCAGTAATTACATCCGGTTGGGTTGCATGCCAATATGTTAAAAATGTTTTTAGGAGATCTGCCTCATCCTTACATCTAACATATTCATAATTTGCGGTGTTTGTAATATGTTTGATCTTATCCACATCGAACTTCTTTGATCCGAAGGTTACAATCTTCTTCGAACTATAATCTTGTAGTGTGATAAGGAGAATTTCTTCGTTAGCATGTTCCACAGAGGGGAATCCATATTCCGACGCGGTTTCAATGTCAAGCGTCAGGATGGTCATGTCTGAAATATCAAACTCTACATCCCCATTATAATTCTCAGTGATATACTGATAGGAATAGGATGTATTACCATAAATGCTAAAATTTTCGACGCCTTCGTAATCCTTTACGAATTTCTTCGCGTCATTGATATCAAGAAATTTAATTGGATCCAAATACTCATCAAACAAATTGGTATATTTTGTTTGTGTCTTAGCTTTAACAAACAGAGTAGGTTTGAAATCTACTTTGTTAAGCTGCTTTTTCCCATTACGAATTTCACGAACCAACAGTCGATTACCATACTGTTGTACACTTGTGTAGAACTGTGCCATTCAACCACTCCCGGGTCTTGAATGTTAAACATATGATGTAATATATGACGTTATGTGGTATTTGTCAACCCATAAAAAAACGCCCCAACACAATGGCTAGGGCGCTATTTACTCACTTTACAAGTGACAAGTCTGATTTAGGAATAACGATTCCTTGTCCCGTAATGCGAACATATTCATTTCGCAATTCTGTTGCGGGTTCAAACATCATCATGACATGTTCCTTCTTGTATGAGAATGTTTTAGTATTTGCAAATGACAAATAGGGAGCTAATCCAATCGTATATTGCCCATCCTGTGGCATAATCATCACCATAAAAGGATGGGAGAGTTTTATATCACCGCTTAATGTTTCTTCAACTGTTGCAATGATATCTTCACCGAGGATTGTTTTAATACACTGAATATTCATAATAAACTCAATTGTAGGGGTGTTAGGAGGACTACTTAATTATAAAATGTCAATCTTACGTGGCTTCTTTTCTTCCGGGATAATACGTTCTAACTTAATAGAAAGTACCCCATCTGTTAAAGCAGCATCACGTACTACTACGTCATCCGCGAGTGTCCACTTACGTGTGAACGCACGCTTAGCTAAGCCACGATGGACATATTCCAGTCCTTCGTCAGATGATTCTGACTTAGCTGTAACCGTAAGAATTCCTTCGGCTAGTTCGATATCAAGCTCACTGCGCTTAAATCCCGCCACAGCAAGTTCGATACTCCAGTTTTCTGCATCATGCTTGATGATGTTGTACGGGGGATAATTGCTTGCGCTATTAACCGTTTCAATGTTGTGTAAACGATCCAATAGGCCATCGAACCCGATTGCCCATTGACCCCCGAGAGATGCACTGTTGAAAGTATAGGTACGTGTCATAATTCCTCCTTTGAGCGAATGTGTTAGTGATACCCTTTCGGCGTATCTAAGGTTATGTTAACTCCTAACACCCCTACAATCAAATTGTATTACTTCTTTTTTCCGATATTATATTTAGTTACAAGATTCCACTTATTCTTTTCTTCAAATGCTAATACTTTAATCTGTGATAGTGGAGCGGTATCCTCACATACATCATAATTTAACAATTTAACTAGACCCCAATCTTCAAGTAAATGTGCAATCGTATTTCTACGTTGCAAATCATTTACCGAGATATCTGAAAATTTGCCGTCTAATGCAAATAACTCTTTAAAATGTACGATGAAGTACCTACCCTGCTTATGTAAGATATGACAGCTTTGATACAATGTCTGATCTTTTCTAGAAGCAACGCCGATACGAGTCAACGTTTCACGAATTTTCAAAAAGTCATCTTGATTATTGAGAGTTACTTCTACTGGACCATAACCCTCTATTTCCACATTAATATTAATTAGATCGTGTTTCATTTGTCAATCCACCTGTAAACATTTTGTTTTTAATAGTGATAAGTTGTTCGTCAGATATTAGGTCAGCTACCTGACATGCTTTCTCAGTATTATATTTATAATATTGCTGAATTAACATGATTTTTTCTGACTTTTCTGACTTAATCCACTTATTAAAACGCTTACGAGGACGGATACTATTACGAAGAAAATCATACTGCATTTTCTTTGCTAGATGCGGTCGACTATTCATCTCGTTTGCTTGAATTACGGTATCTGACCCGAAACTCAAGGACTTATTAATAATGAACGCATTATATTGCTTTTCACTCCATTCATCAACAATAAGATTATCCTTTGAATAATGAATACTATTCACAAAGTCAAAGGGATTGATGCTTGGCATCTTGAATTTTTCTTCTTTAACTTCTTCTATGATCTCACCGTCAAGATTAATCATATGACAGCTTAACTCTGCTTAAATTCACATGCTGCCATGATTTCTGTCAAACATGCTACTAAATTGATTTCAGCATCTGCAACAAACGCCGCCTTGTACTGATAATCAGCTAATAGCAATACGAGTTGCGGAACCTGTACGACTTCGGTCATCAGGGTATCATACAATTTGCGAAAAATCATTGCCGGGTCATTATCCAAATTATTCACAACCCAGGTTCGCATTTTCTTGAAATCGCGTTCCTTCAATGCACTCATCAATTCTTTCATGTTGGCATCACTTACATTGACCAACAATCCCGCATCAATCTTACCTGACGAACTATAGCGTTGTAGCTCATTCAACACCCGCCGATAATCAGGGAAATGTTTGTTCAATACTTCTGCGACAACCTTTTGATCAAACTCAACATTTTCCTTAGCAAGAATATCCGCGAGTCGCTTGAAAAACTTTGCCGCGATCTTTGGCTTATCATCCTTTTCAATTTTAAATTCAACGACAGTAGTACGACTATGCAACGGAGAAATAATACGATTTTTATAATTACACGTAAAAATGAACCGACAATTATTGCTGAATTCTTCGATGAATCCACAAAGGGCAGGTTGTGTAGAGTTTGGATTTAGATAATCCGCCTCGTCAAGAATCACAACCTTGACCTTACCGGTCAATGATACTGTTGTAGCAAAATCCTTAATTTTAGTACGCAAAACATCAATCCCGGATTCTTCTGATCCGTTAATAATAATATAATCACATCCTAGCTCCTCACACAACGCACGGGCAATCGTTGTCTTACCCGTGCCTGCGGTGCCTGACAGGAGCATGTTGGGAATATTATCCTGATCAACAAACTCCTGAAACATCATCTTCAAATGATCAGGCAAGATACAATCTTTAATTGTGCGAGGTCTGTACTTCTCAACCCACAAAAACTGCTCAGGATTCACATGCATCATAATATAAGTTCCTAGTGTTAAATTTTCGACGTAGGATCAGCAGCAATCAAATATGTTAGTTTACGTGATGTTGAATTAAAAGTAAAAACAGGAACTCGTGCGCCGCCACGACCGATAGCAATACCCACCTGCACTTCATAGGAGTCAGGAACAATTGATCGGAATGTATCTGCGGACATCTTCATAGCAAATGACTTATCACACGTACCCACAACCTTACGATACGTATTAGACGTGGTGTTCTTTGGATCATTGATCTTCATTGTAACATGACCCCCATCACACACAAAGGTCAAGGTAGTTGCAGAAACAAGATTTGACGTTTTCTGCACAATGTTGATATCTGTTGCGGGAATCGTGAACGTAAACGTGCTTTCAATTTGCAGTTCGTTGTCAGGCGGCGATGTCACCAAGGAAGGATCTGCATAATAGTATTCAAGTTCACCGCCATTAGGTGACTTAATGATTAAGCTCTTTTCCCCAAAAGTAACATCAGGATCACCTGAAATAGATAACAATCCGAGCAGCTGGTTCAAATCATAAATCGCGAACTGCACCGGAAACGTTTCCTCAACCACCGCACGGGCCTGTGCACCGCCTGACGCATTACGAGTAATCAGTTTGTTACCCGGCTTCACCAGTAGATTTGCATTGATAGTAGCAAAACTCTGTAGTAGTGAAAGTGTGTTTTGACTAAGCTTCATTTTCTAATTTCTCCTCAAGTATGTAAGTATCATGTACATGTAATAACATAATCGCGTAATGAATGATTTTCAAGATGTCATCGCGATTATGTCCGTTCTTTTTTCCATAGCGTTGGGCATATTTCATAATGTTCCCAACCGTAAATCCTACGCCATGCCCGTTATCAAAAATAAATTCTGATGCCTGAAACTTTGTGCGTGAATAATGTTGCCCGTAGGTCTTATCCACATACTCTTTTAATTCACGAAGTATTCTATCCTCAGAATACCGATAATCAATCATGGTTGTGTCACCACAGGATGCTGTCCACCCTCTGCGTCTGACAAGGTACGATACCAGCCATTGCAGTTGCGTAGTTTGCCTGGGGCGCCAGATACTTCACAAATGGTGAAGCTGCGCTTTTGTACATCTGCAATTTTCGCATCAAGCTTATCATGCATCATATCCGTGTAAATGCGGAGCCCACCCCACTTTTCCTTTACCTGGATGATACGAACATTATGAATCTTGTTGTGTTCAATGAAATCAAATACTTCATTGATAAGCGATGCCCAACCTTCACCCACAGATTGCAGCGCAAGTGCGCGGTCATATCCTTCATGGATAACAAACGTGGGATAACGGGGACTAATTGCTTTCATAACTCACTCCTTAATTAAATCTTCAATGATATGATCGGGAATTGATATCTCGGGATATAACTTTGCACTCGTACCAGGATTTCGATATTGCTGATGTGAGTGTTCATACATGCCTCTCATGTATGCCTTTTTTAATATATCAAGTAATTCAGATTTTGTCAACTGTATCATTTATCGTTCCTCAGTATTCAATCCATATTCATCCACATAGCGCAACACGGCATCGTCAAAAGCTTGTGGTGAAAATGTTAATCCCACCATCAATGTTTTAAACGCCGCAAACACTTCATTGGCATCACTGTCCATAGGAAGTTGGACACTAACTTTTGTATTATAACTAGATGCAGTTAATGTGATTCTAGTATATTCATAATTATTGTAATTATTCATCATATTATATCTCGTTTACTTAAAGGTTTTCATGAACACCTCGCTCTGGTATCTTCCCATGTATCAGTTGAAGGTTGTATCATCAGTGCGTTGTACACTTCCATTAGAGTTTCAAAGTCGGCCCGTGCGTCTTTCATCGGCACCTCGTTATATGCGTTGTATTTGCTACTCCATTGACCGAATACAGACACAAACGTCTGTAACGCATTGCGCTGAGCGCGAAGATGTACGAAATCTTTGGCGACGCGCAGATATTCACGCTCAAAATTATCAGCGCGAGCAACAGCCAGCGTTACAGTTTCTTCCGCAATAACCAATTCATCATGCAACTTCGCACGGGAAGCATGAGACTTATCCAATTCGTCCCACGCATTTAGTGCCAGCTTCAACTTATTCTTGGTTTCTGCCAATTCAGGCTTTAACGTTTCATTAATGTAATCCTCTGACTGAGCCAACTTAGTCTTGGTATCCGCAAGTTCTTCCTTCAACTTATGATATTCTTCCCACATGCGGTCAATGTAATACTTGCTCGTCGGGTCTACATATCCTTGTGGGTTCATATAGGGTTTACTTTCGTTCATAGATGCATCTCCTTGAGGTAATCCCAACAAATAATATTCATTGCCGCACTCACATTGAAACTCCGAAGGACACCACGTTGCGGGATGGAAACTGCATAGAAGTGCTTGTTGTTACTTACCACATCAGGCAATCCGTGACTTTCAGAGCCAAAAATGAATAACGGATTAACAAGTTCTTCATAATAATTCTTTGCCTGTTCTGTGCCGATAGGAACGCCATCATGCTCACACAACACAACCTCATTCCAACTCAATAACTGTTCCAACTTTTCATTGATTTCGGTATCAGCGTGTAACGGGTCATCGAACACATATTGAACAATATTAATGTATTTCTCAGCCCCAACGGTAGACCGCTTATCGAACTTCTTGCGTCCAAAGATATAGAAGTTTTCAGCACCCATAAGACACGCTGACCGAATCATCATCCCAATATTTAACTCACCTGTAATATTAATACATCCCACAGAAAACTTCAAGCGTTCATGATTACAAATGGCAATGTTTTCCTGTACTGTATTATCCTTATACTCATCCCGCACATTAAACATTTTGCTATTTGTTTCAGTGATGATTTTTGAATAATTCACCATGGGATTTTCCATATATCACCTATTAAAAGGGTATCTCCTCAAAGCTTTCATTGTCATCTGCAGATGTAGGCATCTCGACACCTGCATCCACCTTTGTATAGAGATCAAGGAACGCTGTCTTAGTTTCCTCGTTGAAGCGCGAGATACAGAGATTGATAGCCTTCATACGATCACCAAACATGGCGAAGGCATTCACGATATGTTCCAGACGGCGCGTGGAAATCAATTCATCAACCGCCCCTTCCTTGAACGTCTTACGAATAATCTCAGCCCACTGCACAAGCTTATCCGCAAAATCCTCATCAATCTTTTCAACTCGCTCCATCTTCTTCATGATAATACGCTTTTCAATCTTAGGAGACGGATATTCCTGTTCCACGGTAATAGCAAATCGCTCAAGGAACGCATCATCAAGAATCTGAGCTGCCATGTACTTGCCGTCATCAGAACCCTGACCCTTGGTGTTTGCGGTCGCAATGATGTTGAAACCTGGCTGCGGGTAGATAACCTCGCCTGTCTTTTTGTTAAAGTACGGCTTGCCTTCAAGGATGCCTTGCAGACACATCAGCTTATTACTGCCGCGATCACTCTCGTCAAGGATAACAATTGCACCACGCTTCATGCCAATCGTCACAGGACCTTCACGGTATACTACGTTACCGTCAACAAGTGTATTGCCACCAATAAGATCATCCTCATCGGTTTCAATACTGATGTTCACGCGGATGCACTCACGCTTTAGTGCGGCACACACCTGTTCGACCATAGTGGTCTTACCGTTGCCTGACATACCTGTAATGAAGGTCGGATAAAACGCCTTTGACGCAATAATCGTGCTAAGGTCCTTG
>JACCDY010579158.1_pt1 | contig 24092 bp, 15 predicted proteins | sample 7446391 | NCBI WGS metagenome assembly JACCDY01 (sample SAMN15323451, study PRJNA562643) | freshwater metagenome | isolation source: river surface water | place: USA:Blue River Watershed | collected 2017-08-18 | reverse complement strand
GCTGGGGCAAGAATTCCAGAAGCAGACCCGAATGATACGTCGGTGGGTTACGGCGGTTACCCCGATCGCGATGGCCATGTGACCTTAGATGCCTGCATCATGGATCACCTTGGAAATGCGGGGTCCGTTACCTTTTTAGAAGGCATTATGCACCCTATTTCGGTGGCAAGAGCCGTGATGGAAAAAACACCTCACGTGATGCTTTCGGGTGCAGGAGCCTTGAAATTTGCGTTAGATCAGGGATTTAAAGTAGAAAACCTACTTACAGAAAGTTCAAAGAAGGCTTGGGAGGAATGGAAAAAAGAATCCAAATACGAACCTGTCATAAATATTGAACGCCACGACACCATCGGTCTGTTAGGCATTGGAAAAGCGGGCGAAATCGCAGGTGCTTGTACCACCAGTGGCTTAGCCTTTAAAATGCACGGGCGTGTGGGCGACTCCCCTATCATTGGTGGAGCCGTTTTTTGTGATGACGAGGTAGGTGGTGCTTGCGCGACCGGATTAGGGGAATTTGTAATGAAGACTTTGGGATCTTTCTTAATTGTTGAATTAATGAGACAGGGCATGTCCCCTCAGAAAGCCTGTGAAGAGGCCGTGATGCGAATCGTGAAACGCTATAAATACAAGGAATTCCAAATCGGGTATTTGGCCCTCAATAAAAAAGGAGAATATGGCGCATACGCTATCCAAAAAGGATTCAATTATACCATCACTAAGAACGGGAAAACGCAGGTAATCGAAAGCGCATCCTATATGTAAGTTATTTATGCCAGCAGAGAAGAAAAAATATTTATTTGAGATTGCGTGGGAAACCTGTAATCAGGTGGGCGGAATTTACACGGTTATCCGGACTAAAGTTCCGTCGATGGTCGAAAAATGGGGCGATGATTATGCCTTATTAGGGCCCTATTTCCCGCAAACAGCCTCCGCAGAATTCGAACCGATTCAAGTGAGTGAGGAAACTCCCTTAGAAAGAGCCATTTTAAAATTGCGTCAAGCTGGTTTAGGTGTCCACTACGGCTATTGGTTGATTACGGGAAAGCCTAAAATCGTCCTTTTTGAACTGGAAACCCTGTTGCCTGAAGTCGATGCTATTAAAGGTCGAATTTGGGATAGCCATAAGATTTCAACCTTAGGGGTAGAGGATTTAGTGAACCAGACGATAGTTTTTGGGGAGATGATCCGCCTTCTTTTAACAGAAGTTGCGGAGGAAAATAAAAATAAAACAGCTCTCGTTGCCCACTTCCACGAATGGATGGCATCGACTGGCTTACCGGATCTAAAGAAAGATAAGGTCAAAATTGCGACCGTATTCACCACCCACGCCACGATGTTAGGCCGCTATTTAGCCGGCAATGTGCCTAATTTCTACGATGTCATTGAAAATTTTGACTGGTACAAAGAAGCAAAGCATTATGGTATCGAGGCACAAGCTTGTTTCGAGCGGGCTGCCGCCCAAAAAGCGGACGTCCTTACCACGGTCAGCGATATTACCGCGAAGGAATGCCAGTATTTCTTAGGTCGTATTCCGGAATTGATTTTGCCAAACGGCTTAAACATTCAACGTTTTGCTGCCTTACACGAGCACCAAAACTTGCACTCGAAATACAAAGAGAGTATTTCGAATTTCGTGATGGGGCATTTCTTCCAAAGCCAGCCTTTTGAACTAGACCAAACCTTATACCTATTCACCTCCGGACGTTTCGAGTATTCGAATAAGGGCTACGATATCACCTTGGATGCCTTGGCAATATTGAATCGCAAGATGAAAGAGGCGGGTTCGAAGAAAACGGTGGTCATGTTCTTTGTGACCAAACAACCCTACCATTCGATTGATCCAGAAGTCTTGCATTCCCGTGCGGTATTGGATGAAATTAGAGAAAACTGCCACGCAATTGAGAAGCAAGTGGGTGAGCATTTATTTAAAGCCTCCGCCTCCTCAAGTGATTTACAATTACCCGATTTGAATGCCTTCGTGGATGAGTATTGGCGGATGCGTTTGCGCAGAACGGTACAAACTTGGAAGACGAAGGCACGACCAAAAGTCGTGACGCACCTGTTAAAGCAAGAAGATGATATCATTCGAAACTTACACCGGACGAATCTTTTGAATAATCCAGAGGACAAAGTTAAAGTGGTCTATCACCCGGATTTTATCGTATCTACAAATCCACTTTTTGGCTTAGACTATGGCCAATTCGTGCGCGGTTGCCACTTAGGTGTTTTCCCAAGCTATTACGAGCCATGGGGATATACGCCGTTAGAATGTATGGCGCGCGGGGTACCTACGGTAACGTCGGATTTATCCGGTTTTGGCGATTACATGATGCAGATTATGCGCGATTACGAACAATGGGGCGTTAGCGTGGTAAATAGAAAAACTCAGTCATACGAAGAATCGGCGGAGCAATTAGCGAATCTCTTGTTCAAATTCGTCCAGCAATCGCAGCGTGATCGTATCACCCAGCGTAACCGCGTGGAAAGTATTGCGGACACTTTTGACTGGTCAAACTTGCGTTCTTACTACGATACGGCGCATGAGCTCGCAATTATCAAGAAGAAAAGATAAATCTATAAATGCTTCAGGGCCTCGCGTCTACTTAGCGGGGCCAAAGCATGATTCTCAACGAAATCCAATACCCACTCCGCATCCGTTCGCGCATATTGTCTGAGAACCCAACCGATCGCTTTTTGAATAAAAAATTCCTTCGAAGAGCTCAGTGCCTGTATGTTTTTCGCTAGCAAAACGGTATCCGTTTTGCTTTTGTAACCTAACGAAAAAATAAGGCAAACACGCTGCAACCAAAAGTTCCCTGAATTCAGCCAGCGCTCGATCCATTGATCTCGTTCTGCTGGAAACTGAAGGAAATAAGGGCCTAAAATCTGCGGGGCTAACACGTCCACCACATCCCACCAAGATTCCTCCCCTATCCATTGTTCCACTAAGGCTGGTAAACGTGAATCCCAAGACTTCTTTGCCTTTTGTACATAGTCCATGGCGACATATTGAAATTCTCGCTCTGGCATCGCAAATAATTCTGTGGATACCTCATACCAATCTTGGCTCGAACCGTGGAGTTTATAGAGGTGCGTAAAAACCTGCTGACGTTCTGGCTTTTTTACCCCTAAGAAGTGAAATTGCTCCCGCATATATTTGCGCATCCAATGCGCATTTTCTGCATCAGCTAAATCGCGTAGCGCGTCTGTTATCGCATCGACAAAGGGTTTCATCGATTTGTAAAATAGAGTTTGCCTTGCATTCCGCCATTTTCAATTGGCCATTTGGAGGCATCAAAAGGCTTGTAGCGAATGTCCACAAAATTGATCTCATAGAAATTCTTCCAAATCACCCCTTGCTGATCCATCTTTCGGATTCGGTTCGCAGCATTCGAAACCACCTCGATCTCTACCTGATTTTGCTCTTGCAAGATTCCATCTGGAATAGCGATTTGGAAAGGTAGTGACCAAATCATCCCGATATCTTTCCCATTGATCCGAACTTTCGCCATATCGCGCAATTCGGTTAAATGCAGGACTTTCGCATTTGTAATTTGATCTCCTGTTAAAGTTAAATCAAAGCTATAACGAGCGGAGGGAGTGGCAGCTAGCAATGTATCTAGTGTGGTATAATAGGTAAAATCTGGCAATGCTATCGATTTAGCATCTATCTTAACCTGTACGTTTTTCGGCTCAATTTCGGTTCTAATTTTAGCCGTTGGGGGCTCTATTGCTGAGGGGATTTTTGCTATAGGCTGAATGATTATACTTTGGCCTGGGGCTAATGAAAGCCAGGCGTCGGATCCTTTTTTGCCATAAATTTTAGCATCAGTCAATGGATCCCAAATCTCAAAAGTACCCGGTAGCTTCTTTAAAGAAACGTTGCCCTCTGTAAATCGAGACTGTAAATTCGTCACGAAATAAGCCGCGCCGTTGCTTGTTTTCTTTCTAATAAAGGATAAACCCTTCGAAGCCATCGGCTCGACAGAAACACCTAAACGCGCCAATTGATCGGTGGGATCTGACAAGACGCGCATCAATAAGGTATTGCGAGCAGCATCCCAACGTTCTTTGGCCTCTTTCGTCTGTTTATGGGTATTCAAATGCAAAGGCAAATGTTCTAGGAAATAGACTGGATAACCCTGTTTTACCCATTTTGCAAGTCGCTCCAAAGTCTCCACAGAGATATAATGTGCCGCAGGGATTAACAAGACTTTATAATTTCCTCCCGTGCGAGTTTTAAAGGTCTTCGTCGGTGTAAATTCTAGATCATCGAGTAATTCATCCGAGATATAATCCACCGAGAAACCCTTATCCTGCAATAAACCTGCCCACTGTCCGAACGACGTATTCTTCAACCATACTCGACTGTTCGCGTGCAATTCCAGTGTATGTAATTTACCAGATCCATTGTTAGCATGCCAAATATCCTCCATCGGAAAATACAATAGTGCATCGCTATCCGTCGGATTCGCCTGCAACATCGTCTGCACATTTTCGATGTATTTATTCAGAGCTGGCATTGCCTCCCAAAAATGACTTTGGGGATTAAAGTTCGTGCTCGCATAAAACAACCAACCGGGCCAAGCCACTTCTGGCGGAGAATAGGTCGCGCCGTGAAAGAATACGTGGTTCACTCCGCCCACAAAAACCTGATCTAACACCGGCTTCACTTGGGCGATCGAAACCTTAAAGTGATTACCTAACCAAGTAGCCGTTTCCGCGGAAACTAATTTCTTCCCCGTCAAATTCGCCGCTGAACTCGCTAATTTGAGCGCCCGAATATCCGGTATTCCAAACGTGGTCGAATCGTATTCCGGGTCAACACGATATCCAGGAATATCGAAAGGTTTAGAACCAAAAAACTCGGCCTCTGGAATATCTGCTGCCGCATAAATGTCTAGTAAATTACCGGGTGAACCATGAGCTTGATTGCGTGAGGTAAAGCCCATCGAATTAATCCAATGATCAAAAGGCAACACAAAATTTTGTTGCAATAAAGTCGACATTGTTCGGTGGTAATCCGCAAAAATCTGGTTTTCGTCCTCTGATTCTGCATTTTTTTTCGATAAAACATCAAAATGTTTACGGAGATCATAGCCATTCAATCGCTGAAAAGCGGGGAATAAATCAGGTGTATAATTCGACCCATAGGCCTCATAAGAATCATTGTAGATTGCCCTTAAGGGAGAATGCGCTTTCTTCAATAGGGGAACAAACGTGTTGCTATACTTTGCAAAGGCCTTTATATCAAAGTGATCGAGAACAAGTCCTTCACCACCGGGAGCGGCGCGTTTGACTTTTTGGCCTGTCAAACTCGTCGTAAATGACCCATCAATGAATTGGTATTTTTTTGCCGCCTCTTTCTCCGTAATAGTGGGACCACCCAAAGGCCAGCCCGTCCCCATGGTCATGTCAATACCTAATCCTAAGCGCTTTGCTTCCTTGAGTGTATAGAAGAATTTAGCTTGCCAGCCAGGACTTAAATAATTTTGAAATAAGGTTTCTGAGCCCTTTGCACCATAGATGGGAATGATGTGGAGACCGCCGAAGCCGGCTTTTTTAAAATTCTCCAGATTATGGGTGATTCCCTTTTCACTCACCGCGCTCCCCGGCCACCACCAGTAAGCCCAGGGTTTAGCAGTAGAAAAAACAGCAGGATCATCGGATGACCCTGCTGTCGCTATAAATCTAGAGGTAAATAACAGAAGGAGTAAAAAACATCTTTTCATACCCCGAATTACGTATTTTTATACAAAACGGCCTAACAAATTCTCTAAGTATTCTTGCTTGCCAGAAAGTTGAGCAGGCTCGCCTACCTCAATCGCAATTTTGTATAAATCTTCTAATTTCAATTTACCAGCGGTATAATCAGCCCCTTTACCCGAGTTGAAGCTCGCATAACGCTCTGCTTTCAAGCGGTCCATTTCGCCATGTTTCGCCATCTTCTCTGCGATCAACAAGGCACGTGCGATCGTATCCATACCACCGATGTGTGCATAGAATAAATCAGCCATATCCGTTGAATTACGGCGACGTTTCGCGTCAAAGTTTATACCACCGCCTGCTAAACCACCTTGCTTTAAGATGATGGCCATCGCCTCCGCCCATTCGTAAATGTCCGTCGGGAATTGGTCGGTATCCCAGCCATTTTGGTTATCACCTCTGTTCGCATCAATCGAAGCTAACATGCCCGCATCAGAGGCCACTTGGCATTCGTGAGCAAAGGTATGCCCCGCTAAGGTTGCGTGGTTTACTTCTAAGTTTAGGCCAAATTCCGATAGTAAATCGAACTCGCGTAAGAAGCCTATTACCGTAGCCGCATCGTAATCATACTGGTGTTTTGTAGGCTCACAAGGCTTAGGTTCAATGAAGAATTTACCTTTGAAACCATTGCGGCGTGCATATTCTACACAGGTATGCAACATGCGCGCGAAATTTTCGCGCTCTAATTTCATATTCGTATTCAACAAGCTCATATAGCCCTCACGACCTCCCCAGAACACATAGCCTTCTCCACCTAAGGTAATCGTTGCATCGATCGCCCCTTTTAGTTGAGCACCTGCATGAGCGACTACTTCAAAATTAGGATTCGTAGATGCACCATTCATGTAACGTTCGTTTGAGAACAAGTTCGCTGTTCCCCACAACAATTTCACTCCACTCTCGGCTTGTTTTTTAGCAAAAATATCTGTGATAAATTTCACGCGATCGCCAAATTCCTTTGGATCATTATGTCCATCAATCGCATCCACATCATGGAAGCAATAGTAAGGCGCACCCATCTTAGTAATGAATTCAAACGCTGCATCGGCTTTATCTGCCGCACGTTGACGCGCATCACTCGCCACATCCCATGGATAGTGGTGTGTACCGGGTCCAAAAGGATCAGCTCCATCTCCGCAAAACGAATGCCAATACGCAATAGCAAAACGAAGGTGCTCCTTCATACTTTTGCCAGCGACGATGCGATTCTCGTCATAATAACGGAAAGCCAAAGGATTGTCTGATTCTGCCCCTTCAAATTTAATTTGACCTATGCCCTTGAAGTATTCTTTTTGACCGATAATAACGCTCATATGATATAATGCTTAATTGTTTTTTTGAATGCCCCAAAACTACATAATCATCCTATTATAAACAAATTAATTTTAGCACAGATTAGCACAGCTACATTTTCCCTAATTTTTACTATTTTGCGTAAAATATCCTATTCAACATGCTTAAAAAACTGCTACAACTTATCGCGTTAACTATCTTTTTGTTTCCCGCGAAAGCACAAACCTCATTTAATGCAAACAATCGATTCGAACAATTAGAGTCGACTTTGCCTACACCTAATACCTACCGTACGGCGAGTGGTTCTCCAGGAAAAGATTACTGGCAACAACGGGCAGATTACGACATTAAAGTTGAACTTGATGACGTTAATCGCAAGATTATTGGATCGGAGACGATTACCTATTACAACAATTCACCTGATGATTTGCCGTATTTGTGGATCCAATTAGACCAAAATCTATTTGAGAAAAATGCGCCAGGCAAAACAACAAAGACAGGCGAAATCAAGAATGGCATCAGCGCAGGGGCTTTCCAAGAACTGACAGATCCGAAAGATTATGGCTACAAAATCACAGCGGTAAAAGATGCAAAAGGAAACCCATTGCGTCACACGATCAACCAAACAATGATGCGTATTGATTTACCAACCCCATTGAAATCGGGTGCTTCGGTGAGCTTTGGCATTGATTGGAATTATTTGATCACCGCCTATTATGGCCGTTCTGGCTATGAGGTGATTGGAAAAGATAATATCGCGAATTACTTCATCGCGCACTGGTTCCCCCGTTTAGCAGTTTACAATGATGTGTATGGATGGCAGCACAAGCAATTCATGGGCCAAGGTGAATTCACTTTGAATTTTGGAAATTACAAAGTGGCGATCACTGCGCCTAATGACATCGTTGTGGGAGCGGGTGGTGAATTACTAAACCCGAATCAAGTATTAACTGCTACTCAATTGAAGCGTTGGGAGCAAGCTAAAACGGCTACTCGTCCGGTGGAAATCGTAACGCAAGACGAAGCGATTAAAGCAGAGAAGAGCGTTCCTACTGGAAAGAAAACATGGATATATAAGGCCGACAATGTACGTGACTTCGCGTTTACGGCATCTCGTAAATTCATTTGGGATGCGATGCAGGTCGATGTAGAAGGTAAAAAAGTGTGGGCGATGTCGTATTATTCGAAGGAAGGTAATCCACTTTGGGGAAAATATTCTACGATGGTCGTAGCACATACTCTTCGTTCTTATTCTAAGAGAACCATCGCTTATCCGTATCCAGTAGCCATTTCTTGCCACGCAACGGCGGGGGGCGGAATGGAATATCCCATGATTTCCTTTAATGGGGGTCGTCCGGAAGCAGATGGAACGTATACAGAGAACGTGAAAAACGGAATGATTGGTGTCATTATCCACGAGGTGGGACATAATTTCTTCCCTATGATTGTGAACTCAGACGAGCGTCAATGGTCATGGATGGATGAGGGTTTAAATACGTTTTGCCAATATTTAGCTGAGCAAGAGTGGGATCGCAACTTCCCAGCACGTCGCGGAGAGGCACAAAGTATTGTTCCTTACATGCGTTTAGATTCGAAGAACCAGGTGCCTATCATGGCGAACTCGGAGAATATCATGGATTTTGGAAATAATGCGTATGCCAAACCAGCTGCGGCATTGAATATCCTTCGTGAAACTATCATGGGTCGGGAATTATTCGATTATGCATTTAAAGAATATGCACGCCGTTGGGCATTCAAGCAACCTTATCCAGCGGACTTCTTCCGTACGTTAGAGGATGCGTCAGGTGTCGATTTGGATTGGTTTTGGAGAGGTTGGTTCTATGGAACGGAGCCTGTGAATCAGTCGATTGAGACCGTAGAGTGGTTCGGGATAGATACACAAGATCCTGCGATCAAAAAGGCAGGAGATAAAGCAGTGGCTGAGTCTAAAGCAAAAACAATGTCAGCTATTCGTAATAAAACGGATATTAAGCGCACGGTAGTGGAAGAAAATCCAGATATGACGGACTTCTACAATACCTATGATCGCTTCGCTCCTACAGAAGCAGACAAGAAGAAATACCAAGACTATATGGCATCCTTGAATGAGGACGAGAAAAAATTAGTCACTGAAGGTAAAAACTTCTATGTGGTGAACTTTAAAAACAAAGGCGGTTTACCTATGCCGGTAATTGTTCGCTTGAGCTATGAGGATGGTACGGATGAGGTATTACGCTTCCCGGCGGAAGTTTGGCGCTTGAACGATGTGACGGCGAAGAAGATCATTCCTACTTCAAAGAAGGTCGTTAAGTGGACATTAGACCCGTTCTATGAGATCGCGGATATCGATACGGAAGATAATTCCTTCCCGCGCGAACCAGCTCAACCTACGAAGGTGCAATTGTTCAAGATGCAGGGCAGAACCTACAGCGGAGGGGCTAACCCGATGCAAGAGGCGAAGAACGCGAAAGAGAAATCTGGAGCAGTCACCGGATCTAAAAACAACTAAAATAAAAAAGCCCCTTTCACGAGGGGCTTTTTTTATTCTTGATCAATCAGATTCAATTTCGAAAGATCTAACTCGGTCCGCTGATTTCTACTGAAATACATGGGCAAGAATCTAAACCCAAACTTAAAGTCTTTGATCGCATACGACGCGCGGGCTACGACGACACTCGAATATACCTCATCAAAACCGGATAGAAAGGCAGAAATTTCGGGCTGTAGATTCACTATTTCTTTTTGGGACAAACCATAAAAAGGGGAATCCTCATCAATCGGATGAACCACCGTCCAGTTTAATACCAAGCTATCCACGTGACTCCGCTCTAATTTCAAATTAAAGAATTGGTATCCCTTGTTTTTCGTGACTATTCTTGCACTCAATTTAACCTCCGCATTGGTTAACAGGTGGTCATCTTTGAAACATACCAAACGAAACATGAAAGCGTGACCTTCGCGGTATTTTGCAAACACCATACTTTCCGAGAAACGAATAAAGGATCTAGGCCGCGAAAAACGACCATACAAAAGACCCGCGGCGATAGCGAAAGAAAGAAATCCGATTAATGATTCAACCGCCGCAATCCAGTTTGTTAATTCCCCTACCGGATTCACTCGGCCATAACCTACCGTGGTAAATGTCTGGGTGGAGAAGAAGAACAACTCCTTAATTCTCCCCCAAAACTTAACACTCTCCACCCCTTCCAACCCGGAGGGTCCTGCCAGCCAATACAGTGCCGTAAAAAAGCAATTGATTAAGAAATAAAAGAGGAAAATGATCGCCAAAAAACGCCAACGAGACATCGTCAACATACTTTGGTAACCACTCGCCCGATCTCGTACACTGATTCCGATTCGCTTGATATTAAAGCTACCGTCCTTGTTGACCATTCGGCCACCCATATCCGAGGTTCTTTCCCCAAATCCCGTATCTTGATTTACGTTTTCCATCATCTTGACTACTTATACAAACCACAATTTAAGCGATGCAATCACAAGTACCAAAGCCAAAATCCACTTTACCTTCGTATTCGACGCAATTCCAGCTCCCCACCGTGCCCCTAAAAATCCGCCCACTAAGGACGCCGCTAACCAATACCACATTTGAGATTGATCTAAAGGAATCCACGTTTTCAATCCTACTAAACCAGAAACCGAGTTCACGAAAATAAACAAGGCTGATATAGCTGCTGCTTCTTTTAAATTAGCCCAGCGAAAAAGTAAGAAAAGAGGGCTCAAGATGATTCCTCCTCCGATACCAATCATACCGGATAGAACGCCAATCGATGCCCCGGCCAAAACACCTATTCCCAGGTTTAGCTTACGTGGTTCCGACTCTTTCAACGTTACCACCATTCTAATAACCGCTAAAAAAAGGCAGGCTCCTAAAATCTGTTTGTAGGTAGAATCAGCTAATGGAATACTTGCACCCAGATAGGCTGCCGGAATGGAACCGAGTGCAAATGGCCAAAACAACGTCCATTTAAAATAACCTTGGCGGTAAAAGGCGATAAAAGACATCAGCGAAACGCCTAGATTTAATAAAAGCGCGGTTTGCTTCATGACTGGAGGCGCAACGGCAAAAAGGGCCATCACAGCTAGGTAGCCACTAGCACCGCCATGTCCTACGGAGGCATATAGAAAGGCCATGATGGCCAAAAGAAGTATTAATTCCACGTTACTTGCGTAAGGCTAATTGGAAATAAATAAACATCTTCTCCCAATCCGCTACTCGAATTCGCTCTTCCTTAATTCGCGACGCAGGCAAGGATTTAATTTTTTCAAAAAGTCGAATGTAATATTCATAGGCTAATAAGCAGCCTTTGCGTGCCACAGTAGGCAAACGATGAATGCCGCGCAATCCAGCATCAAAATCCAATTGAATGTCAGCTTCAATTTCTTTTTTCTCCGCATCCGTAAATGTCGTAAAATCGACACCTGGGAAATATACTCGACCCCGCTCGTCGTAATCAGAGCGAATGTCGCGGAGGAAATTGATTTTTTGGAAAGCCGAACCTAATGCACATGCATCGTCTCTCAAAGAGGCATATTCTGCCGGATTACCCTCACAGAAAACACGTAAACACATCAAGCCCACCACTTCCGCTGAACCATAAATGTATTGCTTGTATTCCTCTGGACTGTAATCCCTTTTAGTCAAATCTAACTCCATCGAATACAGAAACGCATCAATCAGCTCCCGTTCAATTCCGAATTTATTAACCGCCCATTGAAAGGAATGTAGAATGGGATTTAGGCTAATTTTCTCTTCAATAGCTCGGTAGGATTCTTCGCGAAAGCGTTGTAATAACGCGGCTTTATCTTGATCATGAAACGTATCCACAATCTCATCGGCTAACCGAACGAAGCCATAAACGGCATATATCGCATCATGTACTTTTTCATCTAGTGTTCGAATACCAAGTGAAAAAGACGTGGAGTAGGCCTTCGTTAATAACTTACTCGAAGCGAGTGATACCTGCAAATATAAATCCTCCATCTTTACGCGTTTAATTCTTTATCCACTTCCGTCGCCACGACTATCCCTGAAATCAAGGATGGGGGTACGCCCGGGCCAGGAACCGTTAATTGACCTGTATAATACAAATTATCTAGGTGTTTATTTTTCAAAGTTGGCTTCAAAATCGCTGTTTGCATCAGTGTATTTGCTAATCCATACGCATTGCCTTTGTAAGCATGGTAATCTGATTTGAAATCACGGTGTGCATACGAGCGTTTATACACAATGGAATCACGAATCGAAACGCCACAATGCGCCTCTAATCGATCAATTAATTGATTAAAATACGTCTCTCTTCCTTCCTCGGTATCCTCCAAATCTGGCGCAACCGGAATCAATAAAAATACATTTTCACATCCTTCAGGTGCCACAGATGGGTCTGTCACAGAGGGTGCAGAGGCATAAAATAGAGGGTCTGAAGGCCAAGCCGGATCCGTATAAATCTCGTGCGAATGGACTGTAAAATCTCGATCAAAAAATAAGTTGTGGTGCTTCAGGTTAGGCAAACGTTTCGAAATGCCTAGGTAAAACAATAAAGAGGACGGCGCCATCACACGTTTATCCCAATAGGCCTCATCATAATTACGTAATCCATCCCCTAGCAACTCTTCCACGTGGTGGTAATCTGCACCTGCCACGAAAGCATCCGCCTCGATTAGGCCTTGTGCCGTCTTAACTCCACACACTTTGCCGTTCTTAATATCGAAGCCCTGCACTTCTGCATTGTAGGTAATCTTAACCCCTTTCTCCTCTGCCAGTGCCACCATTCCTTTCACGATGTGGTGCATGCCACCCATAGGATACCAGGTCCCTAATTTGATTTCCGCATAATTCATCAATGAATACATCGCGGGGGTATTTTGAGAAATGGCTCCTAAAAATAAAATAGGGAACTCCATTAATTTCAAAAGCGTAGGGGAAGTGAAAAATTTCCGAATATGCTTATAAAAGGAGGAGAAGACATCGATACGAATCGCGTCAACGAGTAATTTAAGGCTTAAAAATTCGGTGATTTTGCGAGACGGTTTCCAAACAAAATCCTGAATTCCTACTTTGTATTTGTAAGCAGCCTGCTCCATGAACGCATCTAATTGCGCCGCGGCACCCGGTTCGTAGGATTCGAACAAAGTTTTTAATTCGGAATAATTAGCAGGTAAATCAATGGTTTCTGTTTCGGAAAGAATCACAGAATAGGATGGATCCAAGCGAACTAAATCATAATAGTCAGACGGCTTTTTACCGAAACGACCAAAATACGTTTCAAAAATATCAGGCATCCAATACCAGGATGGCCCCATATCGAAAGTGAAACCTGACGCTTGAAAAACACGTGCCCGGCCACCTGCGTGATCATTTTTTTCTAATATTTGCACTTCATAACCTTTGGAGGCTAATTCAGTAGCAGCAGAAAGGCCAGAAAAACCTGCACCTATGACAATTACCTTCTTCATAATATCCCCTAAATTAACAAATAAAAAATCTTTCTCGTCTTAATTTAACGGAAAAGAAAAAGCCAGATAAAATCTGGCTTTTTACTTCTTCTGTTAACCAAAAAACTAATCAAAACCTATTATTAAAAAATTCTATGCGTACATGTGGAGATGGTTTTTTAAATCCCGTCTCGCCATGAAAATTCTATTTTTTACTGTACCTATAGGCAAGTCTAATTCTTCTGCGATCTCGTGGTATTTAAACCCTTCGAAGTACATCATAAAGGGTACACGGTACATAGAATCAATTTTTGCTAAGGCAGATTGAATGTCTTCGCTTACGAAAGAATTCACCGCTTCATTTTGTTGCAGCGACTCCATCGAATTAATGTAATGTAAATTATCGGTGGTATCGATGAACGTATTACGTCTCACCATACGTTGGTACTGTGTGATGAAGGTGTTCTTCATAATCGTGAACAACCAAGCTTTCAGGTTTGTCCCATCTTGGTATTTATCACGATTAGTAAAAGCCTTCACTAACGTGTCTTGAACTAAATCATTTGCATCGTCTCCATCCTTCGTCAAACGCAAAGCGAAAGGACGTAAAAACTTGGAAAAAGTGCCTATTTGGTAAGTAAACTCAAGAGCTGTCATATGATTGATCTATTTTGTTCAACAAATTTATAAAAAGATTAAACAAAACAAATAATTTGTTTAAAAAATTTTAAAAAAGATTAAACAAAATTTTTAACATGCAGTAGAAGGCTTAAATACCCATTTCATCTACGCTATTCTATGAGTCATCTTTTAAGGCGAGAATACTTGGCAAAAAATCAGCATTTAGCGTACCTTTAAGGCAATTATCTTATGAAATACCTGGTTTTATTTCTCGTTTTTGTTTCGCTGCCCTCGGTAGCCCAAACATCCTGTCATTGTACCTTGAAAGGTGTGGTGGCCTCTAAAGAGAACAAAGAAAAAATTCCAGGAGCCTCTATAACCCTAAAAGGAAGACAAAAAATTCGTATTACAGATAAAAAAGGGCAGTTTCAATTTAAAGATTTATGCCCGGGCAAATACACCATCATTTGCCAGATGGCGAGTTTCGATCCCATAGAAACCACCATTAATCTAGAAGATGAACATCAAGAAGACTTTCTTTTGTCTACCCATGAGGAGCATTTACAAGAGGTCTTTGTCCAAGGTCACAAACATGAAATTACGTCGCAATTAAAATCGGAATTAACGGCTGAAGAACGCTCTCAACGGGATGGACTTTCATTAGGTGAGATGCTGAAAGGTTTACCCGGGGTACAAAGTTTACAAACGGGTAGTACGGTTTCTAAGCCCATCATTCATGGATTGCATTCGAATAGAGTGGTTGTTTTAAATCAAGGCGTCAGACAAGAGGGCCAAAACTGGGGCAGCGAACACGCGCCTGAAATCGATCCTTTCGTATCTAAAAGAATCCAAGTGATTAAAGGGCCTGCGGGCCTGCGTTATGGTGGGGATGCCATAGGAGGAATTATTCTCCTTGAACCCAATGCGCTGCCTGATACGGCTGGAATTAAAGGAAACCTAGAAAGCATTTACTTCACTAATGGTAGACAAGGGGTGATTTCAGGCATGCTAGAGGGTGGATTGCCTCGAATGAAAGGATGGGGTTGGCGTTTGCAAGGCACCTTTAAAGAGGCAGGTAATATCCAAACGGCTGATTATTATTTAAGTAATACCGGAATCAAAGAAGAAAATTTTTCTGCGGCGCTCGGTTATTCCGCGAGAAAAGGTGGAGCCGAGTTCTTTTTCAGTCGTTTCCATAATGTAATCGGTATTTATGAAGGATCTCACATCGGTAATATTTCTGACTTAGAACGTTCAATTGCCTTAAAAAGACCCTTAGCTGAATTTACTCCAACTGATTTTATACGAGGCATCAATCGCCCCAATCAAGATGTTTGGCATGATTTGGCTAAATTAAAAGGGCATTATTCCCTACCTAACCATAGCAGTTTTATCGCCACCTTAGCAACTCAATCCGATGAAAGATGGGAGCTTGATGTGTTAAGAGCGGGTAAGAATATTAATACCCTGCGCTTCAATTTAAACACCTGGAGTGGTGAATTACTCTTCGATGAAACCAATACCGCGAAAAAATGGAAAGCAAAAGCGGGGATTACTTTCTTGGATCAAACGAATTTAACCTCGGGGAAAAGTGTTGTAAGCCCTACCCTAACCACTAGTTTACTGCCCAATTTTAGCCTACAGAACAAGGGCATTTTTCTGATAGAAAGGCGAGTGACGGAAAAATGGGAGTTTGAATCGGGCCTCCGCTATGATTGGAGGGTAATTGAAACCTACAGACCCCAAACTAATTTTTCATCTACCATTCTTCGAGAAATGCAAACCTTCCAGGGACTATCAGGCAGCTTAGGCTTGACGCGTCATTGGAATAACAGAACGGAATCGCAACTTACCCTTTCACGCGCTTTCCGTGCTCCGGGAGGAAATGAACTTTACTCGAATGGAGTTCACCATGGGGCTGGTGCTTTTGAGGTAGGGGATCCTACATTAGCAGGGGAGACGGCCTATAACGTAAGTTTGAGTACAAATTTTAAACAGGAAAATTGGGAAATGGAGCTGGGTTTATATACGAACCACATCCAAAATTTTATATACCTGAAACCAGACGTGGTGAATGGAATTGCCCGTTACGCAACAACTGTTCGAGGTGTGTTCCCCATTTTTAGCTACCAACAAGTAGATGCGCGTTTTCAAGGAATTGATTTTCAGACATCCTATACCTTGAATGCGCATTGGTCCATACAACAAAAAACGAGCCTAGTCCGCGCCTTTGATACCCGCAATAAGACCTATTTAGTAGGTATTCCAGCAGACCGGTTTGACTATACCGTCCGTTATGGATTTAACGAGAAGAACGCCTATGTGAGCGGAGGTGTCACCCAAGTATCTACTCAAACTCGAGTGGCGGCAGGTACTGACTATTCTGAACCACCAGCAGGTTATTTCTTAGTTAATCTGAACGCAGGAATGAATATGGGTAAGGTGGAAATAGGGCTTCGAGTTACTAATGCGCTAAATACGGCTTACCGAGATTACCTTAACCGTTTTCGGTATTATGCGGATGATCAAGGACGCAATATCAGCTTAAAAGTGGGCTACAAGTTTTAGCGGCGAAGCCAGGATTCCGGGTTTTGACGAACCGTATTTTTCCAAACCTGGAAATTAATTTCTGCCGTCCCATCTTCATCAGATGCCACAGATCCAATTCTTTGTCCTGTTTTCACGCGCGTCCCCACACTGACTGAAACATTGGATAATTTACTATACACCGTAAAATAATCCCCGTGTTGTATCGCAACGACCATATTAATTCCAGGAATATTCACCACTGATTGAACCACGCCATCATAAACAGAATGAACTGCCGCTCCTGGGGAAGTTTGAATGTCAATACCATTGTTATTAATCATGACACCCTTCAAGGTAGGATGTTTATGTACACCAAAGTGATCTGAGATAAATCCGGATGGCACTGGAAAAGGCATACGGCCACGCAAAGCAGCAAATGAACTAGCTAATTTAGCCTCATCCGCATTCATATAATAAGTGTTGCTCTCAATCTTCTTTTCTTCTGCTGGGGCTGGGGCTGGTGCTGGGGCCGGAGCCGGTTCAACTTTAGCCTTTTTGGTCTCCGCAACAGCCGTATTCTTTTCCTCTTTAACACCCTCTTTTTTATCCGGCTGTTTGTCTGCGACAATCTTTGTGGTCTCCCCTTTCTTCAGTTCAGGCAATTTAGGCTTAGCCACCTCCACTTTTTTCACTTGTCTAGCTTGACGTAGTTTACGCTCTCGCTCAATACTTTTCTGGATTTCACGCTTTACGATACCCGCAATCAAGTTATCTAGCTTACGAACTGCTAACTTCTTGCGCTCTAATTCTGATTTCAATTTTTTCTCTTGCTGAGTTAAGACGGTTACCACCTTATCTTCCTTCGTCTTTAGCACTTCAAGCTTTTTCTTTTCCCCCTCTTTCTCTACGAGTACTTTTTCCTCTTCTTTTTTCTTGAAAACGACTTTTTGCTCCTGCGTCATTAAATCTTGACGCGTTTTGTAGATTAAATCAGCCTGTTTTTTTCGGTTCGTTGAATAATGGCGCAAGTAATCAAAGCGACGCACGAATTCCCCCAGATCTTTAGAAAGCAAAAGGAAACTCATTTTATTGTACACCGAAGACGACTTCTGTGCCTCATAAATCATTAAAGCATATTCCTTTTTCAAGCGCTCTAATTTTGCTTTCAGCACATCCCCTTCCTCGCGCAATTTTTGTGCTTCTTCAGCTAGAATTTGTTGATTTTGTTCCAAAACAGTTATTTGCTTCTTCTGTACCCCTATCTGCTCTTTCAGCACATTTAATTTCCCTATGGACGCCTTTTTCTTCTTAGACGTGCGAGAAATGATGGAATTAAGCTCCTTGATTTTAGATAAGTTATCCTTTTTTTGCTGCTCTAATGCCGCCTTCTTATCTACTTGAGCGTACGAAGTATAGGTGAATAAAAGACCTAGAAGAAAAACGAAATATTTCAATTTATGGCTGTTTTAATAACTTGGCTGGTACTTTAAAGGGGAATTCCAAAGGCGTTTCTAATAACTCTACTTTGGAATATTTAATCGTAATTAGCGTCTGGTTGAATTGGTTGTCTTTATTTTTTACGTCTAACGTAATAGAACTAGAAAAGGGGAAAATGGCTGTATTCAAGTTCGCAAAATCCTCGTAATCTAACGTCAACTTGTTCGAAGAGGGTAAATCACTCACCGACAACTTCTTGAGCTTCCGATTAGGTCCTACCCAATTATTTACCTCTACAAGGCCCTCTTGCTGTTTCACGATAAAGTTTTCATTTTCCCGAACCACCCGACGCGTATTGTTTTTCTTGTAAGGTTGATTACCTACAATCATGTTTTGAATTAAATCATAGCTCACTTTAAAGCCTAAGCTGGTGCTTAAACTATCATAGGTTAGATTCGTGTATTGGGTGTTGATTTTGTCAAAAAATTGCACCCGGTCTTTGGTAAATAAAACCGCAGCTCCTGAAATCATCGAAACAGAAATATTCGCCCAAATGATACTGTCTTTTTTCATCCGAATATCCACAATATAGGTATCCGAATTGTTTTTTGTTTTCCAAACCACTTTGGACTTGGCCTTCAAATAGGTGAAATTCAAATCGTCAGTTGACGCCGTCAGCTGGTCTACCAAATCCGCCTGAGGAGCAGCCACCGCCACGGGAGTAGAATCTATCCGTATGGTATCTGCGGAAGGAATTTGAGTCGAGGATACCGTTGCCTTAGGAGCACAAGCACCTAAAAGAAGCAGGAACACAAGACTGAAAAGAATCCGCATAGGGAAGAATTTTGGTAACAAAAATAGCTCAATTTTTGGGAATTTGACGCAATCGAATCTTTTTATCTACAGATTCTCTGGATGAGTCTAATCGAAGCGCTTCCTTCCAGGCCTCCACTGCTTTATCCACTAATTTCAATCGAAAAAGGACATCTCCGTAATGTTCCCACAACGTAGCTGATACATTTTCCCGATCTTTTAAGGCCGCCTCCATGACGATACGAGCCTCTGCAAAACGATTTAATTCGTACAGAACCCAAGCCCGAGTGTCTAAGTAGGTACCATTTTTCGGATGAGCTAACACTAATCGAGCCGAAAGGGAATCAGCCAAAGCTAATTTTTCCTTGCGAATCGACAAGAAATAACTGTAGTTATTGAGTACATGATCGTCATTCGGATTAACAGCTAGGGCCTTTTCGAAAGCCTCATCTGACTCCTTATTTTTTCCCAAAGCCTGGTATGCATCCCCTAAAATCGGATAAGCCCAAGGAGCCATTCGGGGGTAATTTTCCAGTGCCTCTAAGGCATGTTCCACTACTTGGTCTTTGCGATTCAATTCCCAATCCAGCTGAATGATACGTACCCAAAGTTCCTCTTGAACGGGTCCTAGATTTGCTGCTTTCAAATAAAAGGCATTTTTCTCTGCTAAATCTTTGGCCCCATCGCCCTTAGATAAAAATACGAATTGCTTTACCCGGATCATGTCGGGTTCATTGTCAAAGCGGTGGTCGTCGTAGGCCAAGAGGTTATCGAAACACTTGAGGGCTTTTTTGTATTCCTTGTTTGCTAACAGTAAGTCCCCGTACAAAAGGCCGTAATCAAAGGAATAGGGAGATAATTGATGTGCCTTCTCCGCATTTGAGCGAGCTGAGGTGAATTGTTTGTCGGCGAGGTAGCTTTTGGCCAAATAATAAAAAACAGCCGGCTCCTGCGTCTGCACTCTAGCGAGCTTCTCGAAAACCAGAATCGCCTCGCCAAAATCCTCCCTCATATAGGCGCGCATTCCGTCCACCATCAAGGCTTCAGACTGCAGCTCCATCTGTGATTTCGTCTGCGCCGAAATCTGCGCTGAAACAGGCAAAAACCCACAAAGCAATAAGAATAAGCACGTGAGTTTCCGCATATTTTTAAGCTACCGTAACATTCACAAACAAGTTAGACTCCTCAAAGTTAATTTCAGTCGAAGCCGAATCCACCCATTCCAAACTCAAAGCTTGCACCTCTTGCGAAATATAAGCCTTAAATTCATTCAAGCTGGCCGTCCATTCCTCGTCCGAACGCTGAACCTGGATATTTATTTTATCGGTCACATCGAAACCCGAATCTTTCCGTAAGTTTTGGATACGATTCACGAATTCTCGTGCATTTCCTTCGCGAACTAATTCCGGAGTTAAGGTATTGTCTAACGCGATCGTTAATCCACCCTCACTCGCCGTCAAATAACCCGGCATATCTTCTGTCAAGATTTCAATGTCCGTTAATGCGATCTCAAAACCTTGAATCTTAGCAGATCCGGCTGATTCGATCGAAGCTAGATCGTCCGCAGACATGCCCGTAATCGCCTCCGCGACTACTTTCATATCTTTCCCAAACTTCGGCCCTAAAGCCTTGAAATTAGGCTTCACTTTCTTATTCAAAACGCCAGACGCATCGTTCAGATAATTAACTTCCTTCACGTTCACCTCTGATTTAATCAGATCTTCCACGCGACGGATTTGGTCTCTTACTGACTCTTGCAATACCGGCACTAAAACTTGTGCTAATGGCTGACGTACTTTCAAACGATGCACCTTGCGAATCGAGTGAACCAGCGAACAAATACCTTGTGCTAATTCCATCGACGTTTCTAAGGCTGGGTTTTGTAGGCTTGGATTTACTTTGGCAAAATGCGTTAAGTGAACCGATTCTTTACCTGTCAAATTCTTGTATAACCATTCCCCGTAGAACGGCGCGATAGGCGACATTAATTGCGCCACCGTCTCTAAACAGTGGTATAAAGTCTCATAAGCTGCTTGTTTATCCGCATTGATTGCCTGGTTTGCCGTTTCCGGATTCCAGAAGCGACGGCGTGACAAGCGAACATACCAGTTAGATAAGTGATCACATACGAAATCTTGGATGGCACGACCCGCCTTGGTAGGCTCGTAAGTCTCGAAAGACTCATCTACCTCCGCTATCAAATTCATTAATTTAGAAAGTATCCAACGGTCTAATTCCGTTAAGTCCTCCTCTTTAATGCCTTTAGGAACGAATCCGTCCAGGTTCGCATACATCGCAAAGAAACTATAGGTATTGGTCAGGGTGCCAAAGAACTTGTTACGCACCTCCGTAATCCCGGCTAAATCAAATTTCAAATTATCCCATGGCTGCGCATTCGTAATCATATACCAACGCGTCGGATCTGCTCCATAGCTCTTCAAAGTCTCGAACGGATCGATGGCATTGCCTAATCGCTTAGACATTTTATTACCATTCTTATCTAGCACCAATCCCGTGGATACGACATTCTTAAATGCCACAGAATCCTCCACCATGCTTGAAATCGCATGCAACGTAAAGAACCAACCACGTGTTTGATCCACCCCTTCCGAGATGAAATCCGCCGGATAACTCTGCTTAAATATGTCTTGATTTTCGAATGGATAGTGCCACTGTGCAAACGGCATTGCACCCGAATCGAACCAAACGTCAATCAAATCCAACTCACGTGTCAACACATTTCCTGTCGCAGAAAGCAAGAACACCTCATCCACAAATGGACGGTGCAAATCTGCCTCTCCAGCCGCTAATGCCTGTAGAAAAGCTGAGTTACCTTTCTTCTGTAGGTCTGTTAGTGTTCCTGATGCCTGTGCCTTCTCTATCTCCTCTTTCAATTGGGCTAAAGATCCAATGCAGATTTCCTCTAAACCATCTTCTGTCCGCCAAATAGGCAATGGCGTACCCCAATAGCGAGAACGAGATAAATTCCAATCCACTAAATTCTCTAACCAGTTCCCAAAACGACCCGTTCCAGTCGATTCCGGCTTCCACTGAATCGTTTTGTTTAAGGCAATCAATTTATCTTTTACCGCCGTCGTCTCGATGAACCAAGAATCCAATGGATAATACAATACCGGCTTGTCCGTTCTCCAGCAGTGTGGGTACGGGTGATCGAATTTCTGTACGTTGAATGCTTTGTTTTCCGTCTTCAATTGAATTGCAATACGCTCATCCACAGAAAGATACTTATCACGACCTTGCTTCTCACGTTCTGCTTCTTTCTCCTCATCGGTTAAATAGGCTTCTTTTACAGGTTCCAATGCGTAGTCCGTCACCTGCGCCACAAAACGACCCTGGCGATTCACTAATGCCACTTCTTTACCATTTTCGTCTGTAACTAAAAGCGCTGGGATGTTATTTTGAGCAGCTACTCTAAAGTCATCTGCTCCAAAAGTCGGTGCCGTATGCACCATTCCCGTTCCATCTTCTGTGGTCACAAAGTCTCCTAAAATTACACGGAAAGCAGGTGCAGATGGTTGTACATACGGCATCAACTGCTCGTATTCAACTCCATCTATATCGGAACCTTTACAGGTGGCAACGATCTGATATGGGATAGCTTGTGGCTTTTTCTCTGCCGCTTCGTAAGCCGCAAAATCACCGTTTTCAGCAGATGCTTGGAAGTAATTTTTGACTAAGTCTTTGGCCAAAACAACATGAACCGGAACATACGTATACGGATTAAAGGTCTTCACTAACACATAGGAAATATTCTTTCCTGCCGTCAAGGCCGTATTCGAAGGCAAAGTCCAAGGCGTGGTCGTCCAAGCCAATAAATAGACTGGCGCACCGCCCGAAGCCTGGAATAAAAACTCCGATTTCGCATTCTTAATTGCCTTAAATTGAGCCGTCAAGGACGTATCCTTCACATCTCGGTAACAACCCGGTTGGTTCAATTCGTGTGACGAAAGACCCGTTCCTGCCGCTGGCGAATACGGTTGAATCGTATATCCTTTGTACAATAATCCTTGATCGTACAAGCGCTTCAACAAGTTCCAAACACTCTCAATATAGTTTGCTTGGTAGGTCACATAGGGATTTTCAAGGTCCACCCAATAACCCATTTTCTCCGTCAAATTATTCCATTGATCGGTGAACTTCATCACCGTCTCACGGCATTTCTTATTATATTCTTCGACCGAAATACTCTTGCCAATATCTTCTTTCGTAATGCCTAATTCCTTTTCTACCTGCAATTCCACCGGTAAACCGTGTGTATCCCAGCCCCCTTTACGCTTCACCTGCTTTCCTTTTAGGGTTTGGTAACGGCAAAAAATATCCTTGATCGCCCGCGCCATCACGTGGTGAATACCAGGTGTACCGTTTGCAGAAGGAGGTCCTTCAAAAAAAGTAAACGTAGGCTGTCCCTCTCTTGTGGAGATGGATTTTTCAAAGATGTTATTCGCGTTCCAGAAATCTAGAATTTCATCTGCCAAAGCGGCGTAATCTAAATTTTTGTATTCCTTAAAGCTCACAGACGTGTGGGGTTAAAATGAAAAAAATGGCAAAATTGAGGCAAAAATACAAAATTATACGGAACATCTCACGTGAAGATTTGTATTCCGAATGCAATTAACTAGGTTTGAATATGAAGAAGGCCGAGATTCGAAAAATATGCCTAGAAAAGCGCGCTCAATTGAGCGAAGCAGATCTTTTGATTCGTCAGAATGCCATCATCCCTTTGCTCCAACCCTTACTTTCGACTAACAGAACCATTGCCAGCTTCAAAGCCATCCCACATCGCAATGAACTAAGTCTAGATTCACTCGAAGGCACTTTTGCTTATCCACGAGTCGTATCTGAAAAGGGAACAATGGAGATGGTTCGAGCCACTGAGTTCGCTAATTCAGAATGGGGTATTCCCGAGCCTGTGGGCGGAGTCGTTCTAAATCCATCCGATTTCGACATTGTATTAATCCCTTTACTCGCTTTTGACCTCGCAGGTAACCGGGTGGGCTATGGGAAAGGCTTTTATGATCGCTACCTAGTGAATTGTAGGCCAGATTGTCTGAAAATAGGCATCAGTCTCTTCGATCCGTTTACACTCATAGAGGACGTAGAAGATCACGACATTCGCTTAGACATCGCCATTTGCCCGGCGCAATTGTACGATTTTCGCT
>JACCDY011278288.1_pt1 | contig 24097 bp, 21 predicted proteins | sample 7446391 | NCBI WGS metagenome assembly JACCDY01 (sample SAMN15323451, study PRJNA562643) | freshwater metagenome | isolation source: river surface water | place: USA:Blue River Watershed | collected 2017-08-18 | reverse complement strand
TTCAAATGCTCATCAAAAAAAGTACGGGTGCTATCAAGATCGATGGAATACTAGACGAAAATGCGTGGTTTCAGTCCGCAGCGGTGAGTGATTTCATGATGTGCAACCCCTATGATTCCCTCTGTGCCCAAGTGCGTACGGATGTGAAGATGACCTACGATGATAAATACATTTATATCTCGGCGGAGTGTTTTTTGAAAGAACCGGGCGCTTTTGTGGTGGAATCGATGAAGCGGGATTTCGGTTTTGGGGTGAATGATAACTTTTTAGTGTTCATTGATACCTTTGAAGATAAGACGACTGGATTTGCCTTTGGGGCGAATGCGGCAGGGGCGCAATGGGATGGACAGATGTCTGAGGGCTCTAAAGTGAATTTAAATTGGGATAATAAGTGGGAATCAGCCACGACCTATAAACGGGATTCTTGGATTTTTGAAGCGGCGATTCCGTTCAAGTCGATCCGTTATAAGGGCAATCTTCAACGCTGGGGGATTAATTTTTCCCGCTATGATTTGAAGGCCAAAGAAAAATCTGCCTGGGCGCCTGTCCCTCGGCAATTCCCTACAGCCTCCTTAGCCTTTGCCGGTGTGCTTCTTTGGGATACTCCTCCACCTACTCCGAAGAAGAATATCTCTTTCATTCCGTATGTTTTATCCGGTGTCACGGCAAATTATGAGACGAAAGACCCGTCAAAAATGCGCAATCAAATAGGAGGTGATATTAAGGTGTCGATTAATTCAGGGTTGAATTTAGATATGACTTTGAATCCGGATTTTTCCCAAGTGGATGTGGATCGACAACAGACGAATCTAGACCGTTTTGAACTATTTTATCCGGAGAAACGGCAGTTTTTTATTGAGAACTCTGATTTGTTTGATGGATTTGGGACTGAGAGCATTCGGCCTTTCTTTACGAGACGAATCGGTATTGCCTTGAATCCTAAAACGGGAATTTATGAGCAGACGCCTATTACCTATGGAGCTCGTTTAAGTGGTAAACTGAATCAGGATTGGCGGATTGGAGCCTTGAATGTGCAGTCTGAGCGGAATGAAGCGAAGGGGGTGCCTACCCAAAACTATTCCATGATCGCTCTACAACGCAAGGTTTTTGCGCGCTCGAATATAGGGGCTTATATGGTGAACAAACAATCCTTTTTGGACTCTGATTTGCAGCGTAGGAATGGTTTTCAGGCCTTTAATCGCGATGTGGGTTTTGAGTACAATTTAGCGTCCGCTAATAATTTTTGGACTGGAACGCTCTTTTATGCGAACACGATTAGTCCTTTGCAGAAGGACAAGAGTTTTGCGCAAGCCGCTGCTTTGGCCTACAAAGACAATAACTGGACATTTGGCATTAAAGAATCCTGGGTAGGGGAGAACTACAATCCTGAAACGGGATATGTGCCTCGGATTAATTTTTTCCAGGTACAGACAGATGCCGCGAAAAATTTCTACCCGAAAGACAAAACCACGAATGTCTTTTACACGACATTCTCAGCCATGTCGGTGAGCTATTGGAACAACCAAGGCACCTATACCGATAATACCACCTATATCGCCTACGATGGCACGATGAAGGATCGCTCGACTTTTGGGGTATATCTATCCTATGATTATGTGAAATTATTGTATGATTTCGATGCCACTCGGATGGGGAATACTCCTTTGAAAAGGGGGACTGAGCATGATTGGTATGCATTGAATGCCCGCTATGGTTCTTCGCCCATTAAGTTGTTTACCTACTCTCTCACTTCCCGGATAGGCGGATATTACGGAAACGGCTGGCGTACGGGTGCTACGGCAGATATCGGTTACCGTTTTCAACCTTATGGAAGTTTTTCAGTGGCCGTGGATTATAATGATATCGTAGACGTCTATGTGCCTGGAGTGGATATAACGGGTAAGGATTTTTCTCGTAAAATTTCCTCTAACTTTTGGATTATTCGACCTAAAATCGATATTACTTTCACGAACAAATTGTTCTTTGCGACCTTCTTTCAAATCAACCAGCAAACGAAAAACGTTAATGTAAATGCGAGGCTGCAATGGCGTTACAAGCCGGCATCTGACTTTTTTCTGGTTTACACGGATAATTATTTTCCAGAAATCATGAAAATTCGTAACCGGGCAGTAGTGTTGAAATTGAATTATTGGCTTAATTTGTAATCTAAATAAATCACATATCTATGAAAAAGTACTTATTGTTATTATCCTGTTTGGTTTCTTTCTCTGTTTTAGCACAGAAAGCGGTACCATCACCTCCTGCCGTAGTTACACAAAAAGTGGGTAACACAGAAGTGATGATTAAATATGCACAACCATCGGTGAAGGGTCGTTTGGTTTTTGGGACAAAAGAAGCGAAAGCCTTAGTGCCTTATGGGGAAGTTTGGAGAACAGGCGCGAACGAAGCGACTACCTTCGAGATTTCAAATGATATCACCGTTCAAGGTAAAACCTTAGCAAAAGGTGTTTATTCTTTATTATCTATCCCAGGTGAGACAGAATGGACGATTATCTTTAATAAGGAAGCTAAAATGTGGGGTGCTTACACCTACAAAGCGGCGAATGATGTGTTACGTGTAAAGGCCCGCGTTAGCGAGCATGCGCACACGGAGCAATTCACAATCGGTGTTACTGCTGCGGGTCAAGTGACCTTGGATTGGGACAAAGCATCGGTATCTTTCTACTTGAAATAAACCAGTCTTTTGGATTTAAAAGCGACTCAGTTCTGGGTCGCTTTTTTTATTGCCAAAATTCGTTTGAAATCCACATTCCTTTGGCTATTTTTACTCGCAATTGACGATAAATAACGAATATATGAAAAAGGTATTGATAGCAGAAGATAGCTCAGTCATTCAAAATCTAGCAAAGAAGATTTTAGAATTTCAGAATTTTCAAATCCACGCCGTGAAAAATGGACAACAAGTGTTAGACGAATTAGCGAAGGCTGAATTCGATATTATCTTACTTGATATCAATATGCCCGTTATGGACGGTATGGATTGCGCTCGCGCCGTTCGTGCTTTAGCAGACAAGAAGAAAGCGGCTATTCCGATGATTGCGATCACAGGGAATGCACGTAACTATTCGATGGATGACTTCAAAGCGGCTGGTTTCAATGATTTTTTAGCTAAACCTTTGAACTTCGATTCCTTGGTTTCTCAAGTAAAAGCTTTAACAGAATAAGCCCATGTCCCCTACCAAGGTAACGTTTTTAGGAACGGGAACTTCGCAGGGGATTCCGATGATCGCTTGTAATTGTAATGTTTGTCGATCGACTGATGAACGAGATAAGCGACTCCGTGTTTCGGTGCATATCGAAATAGGGGGAAAGAGTTTTATCATCGATACCGGTCCGGATTTTCGCCAGCAAGTGCTTCGGGCGGGAATCAAACGCCTGGATGCGGTCCTTTTCACCCATGAGAATAAAGACCATACGGCAGGGATGGATGACGTGCGAGGGTTTAATTTCCACCAGCAATCTTCGATTCCATTGTATGCTCGTGCTCAGGTAATTGAGCAGTTGAAAAGGGAATTTGCCTATGCTTTTGGCGAAAATAAATACCCTGGCGTGCCTGAAATCGATGTGTACGAAATCGATGGGCAGCCCTTTACAGTTCAGGGCATTGCTATACAACCCATCTTTGTGAAGCATTATTATTTAGATGTGCTCGGCTTTCGGTTTGGGAATTTTGCCTACGTGACGGATGCGAACTCCATCGAACCGACGGAGCAAGATAAATTACGGGATTTAGATGTTTTGGTCATTAATGCCTTGCGCAAGACCTCCCATATATCCCATTATACCTTAGCTGAGGCATTGGAGTTAATCGCTGATTTAAAGCCTAAAAAGGCCTATATTACGCACATAAGCCACCAAATGGGGCTGCATGCTGAAGTCAATAAAGAGTTGCCACCTAACGTTTCACTAGCCCATGATGGGCTTGTCTTAGACTTTTGATATGTCGCTAAAAGCTGTATTGTTTGATATGGATGGAGTGATTGTGGATAATTTACCTTATCACGTGGAGGCTTGGTTACTATTTTGTGAACGTAACGGTATTCCTTTAACGAAGGAGGTATTTTACAAAGAGTTAAACGGAATGAATTCGAAGGATACCTTCGAATGGTTTTATAAAAAAGAGATGACCCGATCTGAGGTGGAGGTGTTAGAAGAGGAGAAAGAATTACTTTACCGGGAGTTTTATGCGGAGCATCGCAAGCCGGCGAAAGGGTTACTGACTTTTTTGCACGATTTGCGTTCCAGAGGGATAAAAACTGCTTTAGCGACCTCGGCAGGTCCAGGTAACATTGATTTTATTGTGGATGGGCTTGGGATTCGGGATCAATTTGATGCGATAATAGGCGGTGCAGAGGTGACGAAAGGGAAGCCTGACCCAGAGATTTATGTAAAAGCAGCTGCCTTAGTCGGTGTCAGTCCTGCTGATTGTATTGTGATAGAGGATTCGCTGCAAGGTATTGCGTCAGGGCAAGCAGCGGGTGCTAAGGTAGTAGGGATAACAACGTCGCATACGGCGGATGAATTAGCTCATACCGATTTTTGTGCCCCTGATTTTACGGATTTATATGATCAACTAACGCATTTATGAAAAAATGGCTCGCATTTATTTTCTTGATTAGCTTCTCTGCTTACGCACAAAAAGGGCGCTTTAAAATGGAGATGGTTCCTGGCAAAATGATTGAAGAATATACGCCGGAATATTTAGGGATGAAGCGTGATTTACCGGAGAATTATACGGAATCCATGCGCGCGATTTTAGCGCAAGCCGCCGCGATTAAACTAGATGCTGCGACGCAAACAAAAACAACAGCTACTATTGTATTGACCTATGAGACGTCTCCACCTGCAGATATTAAAGCCGTTTTCGAAAAGGCTGCAGCTACTTGGTCGACGGTATTTTCATCGGATGTGCCAATTAATGTTTTGGTGAAATGGGCCTCACTTGCCACGAACGTTTTGGGAAGTGCGGGGACTACGGTGAATGTCCGCAATTTTGTGGGGGCGAATCGATTGAATACGTTTTATCCCGTTGCTTTAGCGGAGAAAATGGCACACAAGAATCTAAATGGAACAAATCCAGATATTGTAGCCACCTTTAATTCGGATTTTACGGGTTGGTACACGGGGACGGATGGAATTCCCACGACTAGCCAGATAGATTTGTATTCAGTTGTGTTGCATGAAATAGGTCACGGCTTAGGGTTTATCGGTCAAGTGGGTGTGGATAATGGTAAAGCGGGTTATGGTTTTCCGGGCATTTTTGACCAGTTTATGGTAAACACGGCAAACCAAAAATTGATGGATACTGTGTTGTTTAAAAATCCATCGGTAGCATTATATGCAGAGCTGACCTCTAATAGCGCTAATTTATCAACTCCGTCCATTTTACGGGCAAACAACGAGCCGGCTAAATTATATACGCCATCGACCTTTTCTGCTGGTTCAAGTATTTACCACGTGGACCAAGTAAAGTATAAAGTAGGGGACCCAAATGCTTTGATGACCCCTCAGATAGCAAGAGGTGAGATTACCCGAGAAATTGGTCAAATTGTCACTAACGCATTTAAGGATTTTGGTTGGTATTCCTCTAACCTCATAGGGGAGGAATATACGGATACGGAGGACCAGACATTTGATAAAGTTTTTTCTGTGCAGGTATTTTCGGATACGCTTTGGGAAGAATCCTCTTTGCGATTAAACCTGGCTATTAATGCTACGGACTTTACTCCTATTTCTACTTTTACGAAGTCAGGGAATACCTACTCGTATACCTTGCCTAAGAGTGCGACACCTCGGAATATCAAGTATTACTGGTCTGCGGCTGAGAAGTCGGGTAAAAAATTCGTGACGCCAGCGGAGGCTCCTTTGATTCCAGGAACGCGGTTTGGGAGCTTCTTCGAGTTCAGTATTGCCCCGGATACGACGAAGCCCGAAGTCGTTTATGCAAATCCATTAAAGTATATTTTTACCTCTCAAACCCTCGTTCAGCTTCCTACCTTATTAGCGGCTGATAATATTGGCATTGACACCATCTACATGGAATATTCCATTAATAATGGCGCTACGATTCGAAAAGGGTTTAGAAAAGTGCCAGGATTGACGTTTAGCTATCAAAACAGTTTTGAGTTTGCCGCTGGATTATTAAAGTCAGGTGATATCATTAAATACAAGGTTATCGTAAAGGATAAGGCCAAAAACACCAATACCGTCACCCTCCCAGCAACTGGTTTCTATGAGTTCAGAGCCATCGGGTTGCAAACTGCAGTGAATTCTTATGTGCAAAACTTTAATACACCTCCTGTGACCGATTTTTATCTCAAGGGTTTCTCTTTTGATCAGCCACTTGGTTTCTCCTCGATTGGTTTGCATTCTGCCCATCCCTATGAAGACGGGAATGAGGAATCCTATAATGGCGCTGGTGGATCTGATAAGTTTACGAATAATGATGCCATCTTATTAAAACCTATTATTGTCAAAGCGGATACCGCTAATCTCATTTTTGATGAGATTGTATTAGTAGAGCCAGGTGAAGCAGGGGCGCCGTTTTTAAATGCGAATGGTACAGTGAATCGTAGTTTCTATGATTATGTAACGGTACAAGCCTCTAATGATGCCGGTAGAAATTGGTTTAATTTTATTGATGGTTGGGATTCTAATGCCGCTAGTACTTGGCTAGGGGTGTATAATTCAAGTATCGATGCGGCCGGTAATTCGAAGGCTGCAGGAACGTCTGTTTTATTTAAAAAGCGCGAGATCAATATGTTGTCTTCAGGTAAATTCAAAGCCGGGGATCAACTGATTATTCGATTTAGATTGCATGCAGATGTAGGAGCGCACGGCTGGGGATGGGCGATTGATAATTTGAATATTCAAGGGGCAGTAGCTCCACCGCCTCCACCGCCATTAATTCTTGCTTCAGAACCCTTGTTTACGCTATTGCCAGAGTTACGGGTTTCACCTAATCCGTCATCGCGCTTTGTCCGGATACAATTAGCGTTAAATTCTCCGTTTAGCTCCCAAGTGAGTACATCGGATGAAGAGGTCCGCGTGGGAATTGTAGGAGCAGCCGGACAATGGGTTCAACAAGAGAATGTGCTAGTGAAAGGAGGCTATTTAGACAAGCAACTAGATATCTCTTCGCTCACAGCGGGAGTTTATTATGTTCAGGTGAACACGAATAGAAATGTATATACCAAGCGAATTATTGTGGTTCGCTAAGGCCTAGCAAAGCTTTTTAGTTATCTTTGCAGACTTAATCATTAAAATTAGCCCTATGTCTTGGTTTTCAAGAAAAGAAAAAGGAATTGTTACCCCCACTGCCTCTAAATTAGATGCTCCGGATGGATTGTGGTACCAATGTCCTTCTTGCAAAAAAGCGATTCATACGCGCGAACACCGTCTGTTTGCCTACACTTGTTCTGGTTGCAATTACCACGAAAAAATCGGTTCTCAAGACTATTTCGAGTTGTTATTCGATAATTCACTCTACACAGAATTAGATCCGATGATGGGTTCAGGCGACCCATTGGAGTTTACGGATACAAAAAAATACACGGATCGTATTAAAGCCACAGAATACAACACGGGCTTAAAAGATGCGGTTAGGACAGCTCACGGAGAAATCAACGGTTTGCCTATATGCATTTCTGCTATGGATTTTAACTTCATCGGAGGTTCGATGGGTTCTGTCGTGGGTGAAAAGATCGCGCGTGGTATGCGCCACTCTTTAGAGACTGGGAAGCCTTTCCTAATGATTTCTCGTTCAGGTGGAGCTCGTATGATGGAGGCAGGTTTTTCTTTAATGCAGATGGCCAAAACCTCCTCTTTAATCGCCCTCCTCGCAGAAGCAAAAATCCGTTACATCTCCTTAATGACAAACCCCAGCACGGGCGGAGTGACGGCGTCTTTCGCCATGCTGGGGGACTTTAATATTGCTGAGCCAGGCGCCTTAATCGGTTTTGCTGGCCCACGCGTTATCAAGGAAACCATCGGAAAAGATTTGCCTAAAGGATTCCAAAGCGCCGAGTTCGTCGAAGAGCATGGCTTCTTAGACTTTATCGTCGATCGCAAAGATTTGAAAGACAAATTGAGTTCCTTGTTAGGGATGTTGAAATAAAGAGAAAGCCAGCTGATGCTGGCTTTTTTATTGAAGATACGCTAGGAGTTTTTTTCTTGAATCCAATTTAGGTATTCCTCCTGGGTGTCAAAAGTGATTATAGCAATCTCCTCTTTAAGCACTTTTTCCCAACTATTTTTATAGATGGAGAGCAAAACTAACATGTTTTTAGAATAGGGCTCATGAATGCTTAGTTTCCCTTCTTTTGAAACTATTTTTACTTTTACAGAAAATTCATCTTCCTCAACTAACTCGATATCGTCTATTGTTTCCCAAGAGAATATTAGCTGCAATTCACTTTTTTCTTTGAAGTTACTATAGAGCCCATCCCTATTTACGTACAAGAAGCCAGATAATTCTTTATCGGTCACGTTTACTAAAGAGGTAAAAAAGAAAGGGCTATGATTATTTGTTTTGTACCCTAATTCGCCTAATGCAGTTTTTACATATACCAAATCTGGCAAGGCTTTTCCATTCTCTATTTTCGTGGAAGCACTGGCTACTACCCCATTGTCATTAAAGTCAAAATCTCCCAAATTAATTTCACTAGAGTCAGAATCGTCTGCCATGACATAATCAGCCCAATTGATTTTAGTGGAGTCTAAACTTTCTTTTACAGGCTTCTCTGGAATTTTTTTCACTGCAGTGTGCCTTAGATTATGTGTGGTAATAGTAGAAAAGTACTAGATTTTAAAAATAAAACAAAGTAGGGCTTAAAATTGGTTTTTGTGATGCAGGATTCCGATTAATTTCGGTCTACTACAGTAGTTTTTTCTACTAAAAAATAAAGCATTTTTGTCACTGATCAAAAATCAGTTTAAAACATTTAAATCGATAAAACGGTATTAATTTTCTTTTTATCACCTAAATTTTTGTCACTGAAATAAGGCCTAAGTACTTGATAATTAAGATATTGACTTGTGTATGTGTAAAATTATTCAGAATTTTGCATCGTTAAATCTGACTAAAAGAACAGAATGAGTAAACAGAACAAAATAGTCGCCGAAGCACTTTATCTACCATCAGCGGAATCATACCAGCTGATAGATAGGCAAGGTCGTGTGGCTATGGTTCGTAAAGATTTAATCGATGATAATAAACTAGAAATTATCGATGGCGTCATTTTTCTGACAGATGGTCAATACGAAGCCTGGTTTAAAGTGAAAGAGCGATTCAAAAGTGATGAAGCTCTATTTAGACCTAATGTTTACAAGTTCTTTGAAAATCGGGAGTATTTAGTAGCGCATCCGGAATTAGGTAACAAATATTCCGCGGAGTTTGGTGCGTTTAGTTACTGTACGGTGTCCCCTAGTTTGGGGGCATTGGCTCTTTCCTTTCATCAAGGGGGGAGAACAATTGAGTGCCAATATTGTCAACAAAATGCCCATTTGTTTAGATCAATTGGTTCTGTTTTGAGTGGTCATTCTGCACAAAATTTTATTTGTGAGAATGCAGCTTGTCAAAAGGTAAATACGAAAGTAAGATCTGGTATGGGTGAGGTAGTGAAATATTTTATGGAGCTAAATCAAACCTATGTGAATCTATTTCCAGATGCTAAAAAGTATGAATCCTTGAGTTTCGCTGAAATCCTTTCAGCGCTCCCAGCGTAAGGCTGTAACCTTACATCTAATTCATTTTATTTATTAATTCCCAGAACTTTGTGCTACAATGTTCGAGAGGGATTTTTATCAACTAAAACCTTATATATCATATGGCTAATATAAAGAATTGCCTAAAAAAGAAGAACCGGATCATCGGAAGGATGGAAGCCGAGTTTTCGAAAGCGAGCCGTTACAACTCCATTTCGGAGAAAAACAGACGGCCTTATAGTGTGTTTGATTCCTTGAAAAACTACGAGGACCTTGCGTTAGAGTTAGTGGAACTTAAAACCAAGCTGCATGAAGCGAACGTAAAAGGAGGGATGTTACAGAAGATATTCCTTTTAGCGGAGTTAAAGACCCAGGCGAATAAGTTACAACACTTAGATTGTGCTGAGGGATTGGTAACAAGTCGGTATGATAGTACCGAAACGCTGAAAACAGCGGAGTTGACAGTAGAAGTAAGAGACTCGTTAGTGCTTTTACTTCAGGATCGCATTGAGGCGATTGAAGAAGAGTTAGACCGCTTTAACCATGAGACGGTTATTGAGGGAGTGTAAGTAAAATGGGCGCTCAGAAGGAGCGCCCTCTAAAATATTGTTAGGGGGAGAGAATAGTTCAAGGTCAGCACCTATATATAGCCAATTCGCACGCTATCGATAGCCGATCTAGAACCTGTAATCAAAATTCAAGATTCCAAGAGTCAGCATTGCAACCTGTCAAAGTTCAGCGTTCATTTTAGCTAATCTTAATTATCCTTGAACCCTAACATTTTATTATCCCATAAACTAAAAAAACCTATCCATCTATGACCCAAACCGAATATAAATTATTGCTAGAGGTATTAGCTATTGAAACCTATACGAAGGAAGAGGATAAGCTAATTGATTTTTTGCTCGCGTTTTTTACGAAACACGGGATTCGTGCCTGGAGAGATGAAATTGGCAATGTATATGCGGAGAAAGGAAATATCGGGAGCTTTCAGAAATACCCTTTAGTGGTAGCCCATACGGATACGGTGCATCGTATTCATGGGAAAAAGATTATTCCTAAGAAGCTGATGTTACCTAATTATGCGGGAGTGTTAAAGCCTGCCTTGAAAGGTTTTGATGAAGCCGATAATCCTGTGGGTTTAGGAGCAGATTGTAAAGTGGGGGTGGCCTTATGCTTGATTTTGTTTTTAAGACAACCCGTACTGAAGGGTTTTTTCCCGGTACAGGAAGAAATAGGAGCGGTAGGAGCAGAAAAAGTAGAGGTGGACTTTTTGCAAAACGTAGGCTACGCTATCGAATTTGATAGCCCGGCGAATACCTCCTCGATTACGTTAGGAAATAAATTGATGTTTAACCCGGACGATGAAAAAGGATTAGGGAAGATTTGGACTGAACTGTTATTAGAGTTCTCTGAAAAAAGAGAGACAGAATTTAGTTTAGAGGAGCATAGTTACACCGATATTGTGAAATTGCGTCCACATTTTTCTTGTGTGAATGTGCCGGTAGGTTATTATATGTACCACACGAAGTCTGAGTACTTAGTGGAAGATGAGGCATTTATGGCCTTGGATTTAGGAGAAGAGTTAATTAAACGAGCAGGGTATCGCTTTTACAACGATGAGCCTCACCCGAGTGTGAGTAGATTAATGACACAATTTGCCATTTATACGATGGAGATAACAGGAGAAATATGATGGAAGAAAAAGAATATTTACTGCAGGAGGTGATTCGTGATCGAAACGCATACCAGTGGCTATCAGATGAGTGGCGGGCAGATCCAGATATAGCCCGAGCTAGCATTGAGAAGTTTGGGATTACACTAGCTTTTGCGCCTTTGCGGATGAAAGAGGATCCAGAATTAGCATTGCTAGCGGTGAAGGCGAATGGCCTTGCCTTGGATTTCGTGCATCCGCACCTAGTTAAAACAGATGTGGAAATTTGTATCACCGCAATAGGAAATAATTCAAACGTATTTGAGTTATTAACACCTGTCATGCGCATGAGGGAGGACGTTTTATTGGATTTATTGAAGAGCAGATGGGGTTATAGTTCCTTTCGAAATCATGTACCAGATAACTTGCTGCGTAAAAAAGATTTCATGAGACAAGTAGTTGCGATCGAAGGTCGAATGCTGGAGTTAGCACCCTCTAGGATATATTTGGACCCAGAGATAGCTAGTATTGCGGCTAGAAAATCTGGTCGTTTTGCTTTTAAGCATTTAGACGAATGTCTAGAGATTCCAGCAGTTATGCAGGAATTGGAATTGTTGCAGGCGGCCTGTGAGGCGAAAATGGATGCCTATATTTTAGAGGAGGACCCTAGGAAGAAGGAAAAGCTGTATTGGGAGGTTAGTAGATTTGATTCGGATTTTGGTATTAGGTCCACTCGATCAGAAAGAAATGCGTACTCTGAGAAAGAGGAGGTGCCTGATAAGGAGCCTAAAGGAATTCGTATTTTCCTGATGAATGATGACATAGCGATGGCCAAAACGGCAGGCCCAGATGGCCAAGATCCTTTGCGTCTTGATGCGATATTTCATTCGGAAAACACCAGTTTTGGAGGGTGGAGTTATGCTCTTTCTCTTCAACTGAAAGAGAAACTTCATCTGCAGGCCACTTTAGTGAGCACTCCTTTAATAGATCGTACTTCGGAGATATCCATTCGAGAGCAGGCTTCTGCTATTACTCGCCATATTTTAGATACCTGTAAGCAAAACAATTGGCATCGCATTCGCCTGACAAATTTTACTTATTTAAGGTCAAGTCAGTTTGAGACTTTCTGGGGAATTGCGTTAGAGATTCAAGCGCAGGAGGATGATCATGCCTTAACCATTTACATGGATATCGATCCAGACTTTGTGAAGTCTAAACACGGTGATCAATTGGATTTATTAGGGCCAATATAGCGTAGGTATTTGATTGTAAAAATTTATTTATTTTTTGACGTCAATTAGTGATATTTAATTTTGATTTTGTCATTTAAAAACCCCACTATTATTTCATTATTAGACAAATAATAAGAATATTAGGTTAAAAATTGTCGCAATTTATTTTTTAATAAATGGCTTGTTTTTGACACTGACGCATTTAAAATTTAGTATTAATTCTACCTTTGTGGCATACCACGACGAGAGATGAAGTTCTCGGAATGACCCTAAATCGAATACCTATGAAAGAGTCCAAAGTTAATTCAAAAATCATTAAAAGTTCAACTACTCAGGAGAATGTTTTGAAACTTTTAGTGTTCCTGTTAGAGGCAGAAAAGCCAGTTCCCATGGTTAGTTTGGAGCGTCTTTTTGGTGGTGGTTTTGAAGTGGAGAAAGACAAAAAGAGAACAATTTATCGCTACTTGAATATCATTGAAGAAAAGTGGCAAATTGAATTAATTCGGGGGGATTTATATTCGATAAAAAAGAAGGCAGCATTTCAAGCAACGGAATTGAATTCGCAGGAAGCTCAAGCTCTATATTTTTCAGCTGGGGATATAATCGATCCAGATTTGCGCTTGATGACACAGGCTAAATTACTTCGAATTTACCAGGAGCGAAGGAAGAAGGAGGATTTGATACCTAAAAAGACGTTGGAGTTGATTGATTGGTGTGAACAATATATCAATAAGTCGAAAGTTAAGATGCAGATGCTTATTAAGAGCTATTCTAGCATAAACTCTGGGGTGATTGCTGATCGAGTTGTGGTACCTATTTCCTTCAATATGGAGAATTTGGAAATCTACGCTTACGATTTAGAAGGAGGTAATGTGCTGAAGGTGTTTAAGCTAGAGCGGATGGAGGGAATTGAAAAGTTAAAAGAGAAAGCACCTAGAGAGTTGAAACTAGACAAGCTTGAGATTAAGCGAGATCCTTTTGGGTATTTGATTGAAGGTAAGCAATTGCTCTATCTAGATCTTCGAATGGATTTGAAAGCTTTCGTTTTGTTCTCATTGCACTTTAGCAAACTAGTGCCTAAGATAGAAAAACTAGACGGGGATGATTTAGACAAGCCCTATCGAATTGAGTTAGAATTATTGCGTGTGGATCCGATGGCTGGATGGATAATTGGTCTTATTAATCATTTAGACATAGTAGGTAGTTCGGATTTTAAGGGAAAGTTAAGTTCCTACTTTGAAAATTACGTTTCATCACAATTACAATCAAAATTAAATTCATAAGCATGCAATTATCCATGTCAGTTTTTGAAGAGTATCTTACTAGATTTCGCAAGAAGGTTGCGAAAATTGAAAAGAACGCTAGAGCGAAGAAGAAGGAATTAAGTGAGCCTAAGGAGGTTGACGATGAATTCGAGTTGGAATTGCCTTTTCCAGGGGAGGAGCCAGAGGAAGTGAGTACGAAGGAGGCAGTTCTTTTTATGTTTTTGAAAAAGTTTGAGGATGCTTTGCCTAAATCCTCGATCGATAAATTCGAGTTTTTAGTGGAAGCGCATCTTCGCGATGTGATTCAATTTTATCAGACAGTTGATCGTCATAATGGATCTGTTCAAGTGATCTTTAATGGTGCGTATCAATCTAATGCACCTAAGGCCCCGCTTGATTTTTTAGAAGTGTTTTTCTGTTTCTCCGCTTTATCTAAAAATGTGGGAATCCCAGCAAAGAACTTCCCGGCCTTAATTGTAGCTAAGTACAAAGAATGGTTTCCGGAAGATGCGTTAACTGCTAGGTTAAACGAAATGGAGAAAGTAAGTGATGCGTACATCTTCTTATATACCTTGGCTCATTTTGTCTTATCAGGATGTAATAAGCGTATCGATATTGCGAGATTTAAAAAGTTCGTTTCCGCGAAAGAGTTCTTATTATTTATGCAATCGGTGAACAATGGGACACACCCTTTATTGAAGTCGAATGATTGGAATATCGAGAAGGATATGTGGGATGATGAGGTATCTGTCACAACTAGTAAGAAATCCATTAGCTTGATTATGCCTGATGCGGAAGTGGCAGGTGGGGTTTCCGAGTCCTTTGATGGCTTTGAATTAACCGCTCCTTGCGATATTAAACCGGTGAGTTTGCACTATTCTGCAAGTACTCAGGCGTCCTTAGATCGCTTAAAATTAGTGTTAAAATCCTGTCCTTCTGAGGTGTGGGAAAATCGTCGCTTGGGTGTCATCTTAGCAGGGGAGTCTGGTGCTGGTAAGACAGAATTTGTGGCGCAAGCCTGCAGGGAATTAGGTTATTATTACATGAATGTATCCTCGCTTAATAATATGTATGTGGGGAAAACGGAGGAGAATATTCGTCGGGTGTTCGAAACGGAATATCCTAAGTTGATGAAGAAGTACAATAACAAGGTGGTGTTGTGTATCAATGAGATGGATAATCTTTTTGGTGTCAAAACTTCAATTACGACTTCCTCCGCCTTCCACACGAATGCTGGTATCTCTCAAGTTTTACGTAGTCTTGATGCGTTTAAGGGGATCATTATTGGTAGCTTGAACGAATTGAGTCCTGAGCGCTGTGAGCCGGCCGCTATTCGTCGCTTCCAATACCTGATCAATTTTACTTTACCTGACTACGAAGCTAGGAAATTGATCTGGGGTTCGCGTGAAGGATTTTGGCAGAAAAATCCTGCTATGATTAATCGCTTAGCTCAATTTGAGTTATCCGGTTCTGATATTCATTCGGTTTGTGAGAAAGGCTTTTTCTTGCAGTTTGCCGGTGACGAATTTGCAGAAAACACCTTATTCGATTTGATCGATGAACAGGTGGAATTAGGAAAGAAAACGCGTTACACTAAGTCAGTGGGTTCGTCTATTGGCTTTCAAAAAATGGCTAGTTAATTATCATCTCTAAATTAAATCTAAAGTACCATGGAAGATATCAAATGTCCACATTGCCAAAAAGTGTTTAAAGTAGATCAAGCAGGTTTTGCTGATATCGTTAAACAAGTGCGTGACCACCAGTTTGAAGAGGAGCTAAAAAACCGTTTAGATCAAGCAGAGCAAGCGAAGAATGATGCAGTTGAATTAGCTAAGGCTAATTTACGTAATGAACTACAGGCATCTTTAACTGCTAAGGAGCAAGAGATTGCTGCGATGAGAGCTGAAAAAGAAAAACTAGCGCTGGAGCAACAATTGAAAGTGAAGGAGGCGGTAAGTACTATTGAACAAGAGCGTAATGATTTAGCTAGTCAATTAAAGTTGAAGGAAACAGAGCAAGCCTTAGAGACGAAGTCCTTACAAGAGGTACACACGAATCAGATGAATGCGATGCAAGAACTCATTCGTATGAAGGAAGCAGATATTCAGCGTTTAGCTGATATGAAAGCAAAGCTTTCGACTAAAATGGTAGGCGAAACACTAGAGCAACACTGTGAGATTGAGTTTGAAAAATTGCGTTCTACGGCATTCAGTAATGCTAGTTTTGGTAAAGATAATGATGCGAGTTCTGGAACAAAAGGGGACTATATTTTTCGGGAAAAGGATGAGAATGGTATTGAATTAGTTTCGATTATGTTCGAGATGAAGAATGAATCAGACGAAGGGGATTCCAAAAAGAAGAACGAAGATTTTTACAAAAAATTAGACAAAGATCGTACGGAGAAGAATTGTGAATACGCGGTGCTAGTAAGTTTACTAGAACCTGAAAATGAGCTTTTCAATGCTGGTATCGTGGATGTTTCACACAAGTATCCTAAAATGTTTGTAGTGCGTCCACAGTTCTTTATTCCTATCATCTCCTTATTGCGCAATGCGAGTATGGGGGCGATGAAATACAAGGCCGAGCTGGCTGTCATCAAGGAACAAAATATTGACATTACTAATTTTGAGTCAAGTGTCACTTCGTTCAAGGAAGCGTTTGCAAAGAACTACAAGAATGCGAGTTCAAAGTTTGATTCAGCGATTGTTGAAATTGATAAAAGTATTAAGGCCTTGACCAAAGTGAAGGAAGAATTACTTCTTTGCGAAAATCATTTACGCTTAGCAAATAATAAAACCGATGACTTGACCATTAAAAAGCTTACTCGTAATAATCCCACCATGAAGAAAATGTTTGATGATCTGGGCAATGATGGGAGTTCGGTTGAGGTGGTGGAGTAATTCTCCCCCACCTAAACTGTAACCGTTAAATAAATTTTATACTTGCAATATTTTTTTTAAGAGAAATACTAATAACTTTTGAATAGACATAAAATAAATTATAAATATGAGCTTTAGTCAAGTTACCATTACAGGATTATTGGATAAGATTAAGGAAGATCAAATTTGTCTTCCATCAATTCAACGAGCATTCGTGTGGAATGAGGAAAAAATTGAACATTTTTTTGATTCAATTTACAGGGGATATCCATTTGGAGGATTTATGTTTTGGAGATTATCAGAGGAAACATTTGAAAACTATTCTTTTTATAAATTATTGTACGAGTACTCAGAAATTGAGAGTCCTGTGGGTAAACTAATCGAATTGTTAGATGAAGAGGGGAATCCGAAAGATAGGCTGCCATTATTTGCTGTAATAGATGGCCAACAAAGACTTACATCTATAAATATTGCCTTTAATGGTTCTTATAAAATTAATTCAAAAGGAAATTTAGTTGAGAAGCATTTGTATTTTAATTTGCTTGCCTTTTTGAAGCTTCGAGATGAAAATTTAGAGGAGATTTTAAATGAAGAACAAGAGGATGAACTAGATTCAAAGGAGGCAGTTAATCCTGTTTTCAAAATGTTTACATCTGCTCAAGCTACAGAAAGAAATAATTCTGCAGAGAATAAGTATCGCAGCGAGATATGGTTTAATGTGAAACATTTTAAGGAAAATAATTGGGATGTATTTTTGCCAAATACAGAGGATACATTTGGAATTGGAGAATTAGAAAGAGATAATAATATTAGACTAGCATTATTGCGAATTATTAGACCTTATATGACATCTAAACATATTACAGAGCAATGGCTTAATGATAATTTTACAGCATTTAAAGGTCATATATCCACATTTGTATTACGAATTAAAAGACTTGAAAGTATTAGCTATTTCGAGCTGAAACATTCAAATAAACTTATTGATATTACCGAGGCATTTGTCCGTATTAACCAAGGTATTCCTCTTTCTAAAATAAATTTATTGTATTCAACTTTAATCGCAAACTGGGAGAATGGTAAGAAGTTAATTGATGGTCTTATTAAAAATCTGAAAGACCAGGGATATAAAAATTTAGATTTGGAATTTATACTCAGAACGTGTCTTTATCTCTCCGGAGGAAACGTTCTTTTTAATCTTCGATCTTTTAAGAATTCTACAGTTACCACCATTCAGCAGAATTTCAAAATAGAGGATGAAGCAACAATGGATTATGAAACTGCAATTTTAGAAGTACTTCAATTTTTAAAAGATTGTAGTATTAATTCAACAATTTTGACATCTAAAAACGTTCTAATTCCATTGATATACCATATATATAAGGGAGGGGATTTGCATTCAGTCCAATCTCGTAAAGAGGCTATTAATTATATATTTGTGTCCTATCTACAGCGAGTATTTGGATCTCACGGAGATTCATTATTAACTAATCTAAGAAGAGCTGCAACATTACCTGATGGACAGTTAGTTAATCATGAATTTAATTATCGAGCTCTAGTAGATGAAATACAAGAAGAAAATAAACTAACCTTATATCGAGATATTAATGAAGCCACAATTGAAAATTGGCTAGAGGAAAGAAATACCCAAAAAGATGTAGCTCATTTATTACAACTAACCAGAAATTGGGATGATTTTCAGCATAACTTATCTGCACAAGTCTTACACCCCAAAAATACGTTAAGTGATGAATTGGTTAATGCTCTAGGTGGTACTCCTGCAGCAAACAAATTCTGTTCTAAAGTTTCGAATTGGGCACTTATTCCTAATGAACCAACAAAAAATGGAACATATACATTAAGTGCATATTATAATCCATTAACTTTCGCACAGAAGAATAATTTTAAGGATCAGGCTGTGATACCAGAAGACATATCTTTAGAAACAGAATATTTTTTACAATTTGTTAGTGCGAGAAAACAAGAATTGAAAAATATATTAATTGAAAGATTATTATAGTTGTTGGTGAAGAAATTGAGAATTACAAATAGTAAAGGAGCGGAACCTCTTTTATAAAAGACTTCACAATGGGAATGTATTAGTTGCTCTCGGAAAAAGAAATGAACCTTCATTTAAAGGATTTTGGAGTTTTGCTGGGGGCAACTTTGATAATTCTGATGTTGATTTATTAAGTTGTGCACGTAGAGAAGCTCAAGAAGAGTTTTTCTATCGTAATAGATTAGGCTTCAAGATAATCCCAGAAGAGGCTTGGAACAATAGTAAAAAGGTTACCATTAATCTATATTTTTTCCAATGGTATGCTTATTTTGTCGACGTCTCTGATATAGATTTAGTATTTGAAAAACATCCTCGGGAAATTGCAGAAATTCAATGGTTTTCTGTCAATCACCTACCCGCTAAAACCCTGTCTTTAGTTCGGGTGGAATTATTTCTTGCCAAGTTTAGAGGATATTTTTAATAACCTTTTTTATCCAACGGTAACCACACCCCTCATGTACTCCCAAAGTGCGTCTACGAACAGATGCTCTAGGGTCCTAGCTTCTTTCTCGAAAGCATTATCCCAGTAGCCATGTTTGCGTTCTAAGCGATCATATTCGTTTTGGTCTGCTTGGCTTTTTAAATGCAAATGGTGAGCGTACTCGTGGATCAGTGTGCTGCAGAGTGACTTCAATTCTAAAGAGGGATAGACGTAAACCGTAATTTTTCGAGTGGAAAACTGATAAGTACCCATGGTCTTTTTGGGTTTATTATACTTCAACTCATAGGTATATTTCCGTTTCGTCTTTTCGATATTCTCTTCGCACCACTTGAGAGCTAAGCGGACGAATTCCGTCGTTTGAATGGGAAGATCGCTGACGTATTTAATGGATTTTTTGAAAGGCCAAAAGTTAAATCCCGTAGTAGCTGGGTTAGGAGGTACCGGAGGCTTCGGACTAACAGGTGGAGGTGCCAAAGGTCCTGGCAAGGCAATAGGCTTCACCTCTTCGTAAGTATCATAGGTAGGATTCACTCGGGCGTTTCCTCCCGTTTGGATGTGAATATGTATCCCGTTTGTGTTAACCTGAATCAGGCTAGGGGAGTCATGATTCGTCTGAATAAACACCTGGCTATCTCCATTGGTGATGGAGATGGTCGTCTGATTTCGATGGGTGATGAGCTGTTTCATCTTAATACACGGGAATGTTACCGCATTTTTGGAGTGGAATCAGGTGTACTTTTTTAGGGGACTGGAAGTAGTCCTTTAAGTAGCTTTTTTGTTTTTTTGAGTACAGCTTATTCATCCCGAGGGTAGGCTGGCTAATTTCAGCGAAGACCGAGGCAAACTGTGGTCCATGGGGTTTAATGGAATGGCCATAATAGGGACTTCTGATTTTCTCGCCCTTTAAGTTATAGACGTTAGCACGGGTATTCAGCATATGAACTCGAAGGTGAGCAATTTCGTGGATTAGGATAAGCGCTAACACCTCAGTTTCCACATCCTTAATGCAAATACTAATCCTGTGCTGCTTCCCATTATATTGCCAAAGCCCCAGCGTCTCAGTCGCCTTCGTCGCCCCTAAGTCAGTCGTTAACACTAAATTAAACGGATGAAGGCACCACCATTCTAGCATGTACTCAGCAAAATCTTGGCAGTCCGGTGAAAAATGACAGACGGCAAAAAAGAAGTTCTCTTGATCCAGTGGGTAAACGGCCTTTACTCCTTTCCGATCCGTAATGGTCAGTTTATAGGGGCTTTTTTGGCCTTTTTGTAAGGGAGAAACCCCTAACTTTTTAAAATTTTCATGAATGTTATCCAGGATTTTAGACTCCTCCATAAAGAAGGATAGGACAAGCAATACTACCGAGAAAGTGCCTAATCCGACAAAAAATGCATCCATTGCTTTGAATTTTTATAAAAAATTCGGCCGCTAAAAGCAGCCGAATTTCCATGTTAAACAATTAATCACTACTAAACATTATGAAAACAAAACACACACAAACACAATTAAAAATCAGTCAATACCACACCCGCAGCGCGGTAACTTTCTTCTGGGGTAGTAAACTTTCCCACCTTTTGGAAAGGTTTCAAGTTATTATTCTCTTGTCTCGTCACATAATTCCACTCTAAGTAGGTATGTAACTTCGACTCAAACTCCTCATAAGTCACCTGGTGACCTGACATGTACTCCATCAACTGTAATCCACCAATCTTACGAGGAGTTTGGTGTTCCTTCGTTAACTTCTGTAAAGCCTTTGCCTTACTCAAACCCGCCGCCTGTAAGGCAGCCAATTCCTTCTTTCCTTCCACGGAAATTTTTTGGAAGGACTCGGAAGGACACCCAACATAAAAAATTTGGGCCCCAATCATGGTACAAATCTGTCCTTTTACTTTCTCATCCTCTAACTCACTATACAAGGGGGACAAAGCCTTACAAATACGGTACAACAACTCCATTTTTTGTTTTTTAGTCTTACTCATTTTTTTTCATTTAAGGTTTATACTATTATGCCACATTTCTAATTCCATACATACCACTTTTAGTATCTATGGGGACCAAGGTTTTCAACTCCCCTAAGTAGCGGAACAACGAACGATCCGTCACCCCTAAGAACGCTGACATTCTACGCTTACTTACGAAGGATCCCTTATGCTGGATAAGGAAAAGTAGCAAGGCTACTACACGCTGTCTTTTGGAATTACTTTTAATTCCAAGGTCTAATTCTGAAACAGAAATAACCGATTTCGAAGGGGAGGTTTTTGGCTTCATAGGACAGGTCTTTTTTAAATGAGGATGCAAAGGTATTTTTTTATTTTAATTCATTTCAACAGTGTCTTAAAATGACTGATATTCCAGTGTCAAAATTTCGTACTATTTAATTGATTTATGGGTAAAATATTACTCAAATTGGCTCAAATAGGCATTTTTCAGATTGACAAAATCGATTTGGGATTAACCCAGTGACAATTTTTGCTTCTTTCTATCCCCGTATTTGTTGATGCAAAATTACACCCAAGTGCACTCCCATAGAAGTAGATGTAACCTTACATCAGATTCCCTAATTTCCTCTTTAATGCGACCTTCGTTTAACATTAAATTTAACCCTATGGCCTACTTCCATTTTTTAATTGACGCAAGCGTCTCTCATCGAGTTTTTCGAAATACCCTAGTCTATATAAGACTCATGGATCAGCTCGAACACCTATTGGAGATAAATCAGAACAAGTCCCATCCTGACCAGGTAGGGCTGACTATTTTTGATAATCATCTCCGGTTAAGAATGTTAACTTTACCGATAGTCGAATTGCGAAATAAGATGCAGCAGACGCTAGACTATCAGCCCGGATCTGCTTTTATAGATGCCCTAGCAATGACGAGTTCTTGGATACAAGAACAGTTAGGGCAGACTGACTACACAAAGCATGTCTTGGTCTTTTCAGACTTTGAAGAAAATGCAAGCCGTTATTATACCGTAGAAACGCTAGGGGAGTTGATCAAAACTTATAGAGAAGAAAATGGATTTGAGTTCTATGCCTTTGGCCTAAAAAGAAGCCAAGAATCTCTTTTTATAAAGATGAATTTTAGTGTAGAAAATTTGATATTTTTGGATGAATAAACCTCTAAAAACTATGGCTAGAATCATCCTCCACTTATTGAAATCTGACGACTGTTCTAGCGCCACCTTTAATGACTTAGTTGACTTTATTCAGGGCGAGGTTAAATCTAAACTATTCGAAACCCATACCGTAAAACCTCGGACAAAAACATCCTTTACTCTTTCTTCTGTTCCCTCTTTTCAGGAATATTTTGCCATTTCAGATGCCTACCGCGCAGAACATAATATTCGCCCAGAAGATTTTGTTTTTGTCGTTTCTGAAAAGAGCAATCAATTCGGATTTTTTTGTGCTCTAGGCGATGGTGATTCCAGAGCGGGTTTTATTCATGCCAAATCTTGGAAGCATACCTTTCCAGATCTTTCCACCCGAGCAGAAGCTTGTGCGAATGCCTATTTAATTTACTCTCTAGTACTTCGCCGTTTTCAATATAGCGCTGCTGATTATTCATCTTATTACGAGGTGTTCGCAACAGCTCCTTTTGTTCACCGCGATTCAAAACCTTGCTTTAATAATTGGGTAGTCGAAAAACGTAAAATTGAAACCCTTCTTTCTAGTGTTTATATCTGCCCAGCTTGCAATACAGGTATTATCGAGGGAGGATTGTCTGCTCAACATTTGGCCGTTATTAAAAACCTCTTTGAAAAGATCCGGGAAAAAGTACTGATGTTCGAAGAGAGTGATCCATTTGAAAATGGCCTGTTGTATATCTACCAAAATCGAATGGAAATCAGGTATGAGACTAATAATAATTTTGTTCATATTCCCTTTTCTACAAATATAGGCGAGATGACTTATTTTGTTTTTTACATGTACCTGCTTTTGATAAATAGAACCGTGCATTTAAGCGAATGGAATAATGACCCCAATCATTTTCAATTAATGCGTCGTATTGTTTCTGTTGCCCAGGGCGCCGTTTTAACGCAACCCTTACATGCCACTGCTAATGAACGTTATGAGGAGATGAATACTCTCAAGAATTATGGTACGCCTAATCCTCGTAAACCTTTAGAATATCAAAATCCAGCCATCGCTACATTAGTCAATCGTGTGAATGCTCATTTTACATCTGGTTTTAAACAATTTCAATCGGATGAAGCATGGGCAAAAGAAACGGCAAAAGAGTACTTCATTAAAGGAACCCGCGAACTAGTTTTAGGATTGAATCGCAATCGCGTTTACTTCGCAGATTGTTGGATGGATGCCTTTAGTGCAGAGTTTGAGTGGATGCAGCGGATATCATAAAAAAAGCCCGCTAGAAATAGCGGGCTTTTCAATTAGTGTCTTACAGACTATTCTTCAATCACTGCTGCGGCTACTGCGGCTGCCGGAGCTGCTTTTGCACGTGATTTCTTTTCTTTTTCTGGAGCTGGAATTACATCCTCAACACCGGCGAAGATACGTCCGCAATGCTCGCAAACTAAGATTTTCTTCTTGTCTTTGATGTCTGTTTGACGTTGCGGAGGTACAGAGCTGAAACATCCGCCACAGGCACCACGCTTCACTAAAACAACCGCTAAGCCGTTACGAGCGTTATCGCGTAATTTTGTATATGATTTCAAAAGACGCTCGTCTACAGACTTCACTGCTTTCTCGCGATCTTTTAATGATTTTTGCTCATCTTCCTCGCTCTCTGTGATGATTACTTGTAATTCGTTTTGCTTGATTTCAAGGTCTTTCTTGCGCTCAAACAAGTTAGATTCTACTGAAGCGATTTCGTCGTTTT
>JACCDY010381490.1_pt1 | contig 24125 bp, 25 predicted proteins | sample 7446391 | NCBI WGS metagenome assembly JACCDY01 (sample SAMN15323451, study PRJNA562643) | freshwater metagenome | isolation source: river surface water | place: USA:Blue River Watershed | collected 2017-08-18 | reverse complement strand
GTTGAATACCCGCTTCCGCCGGGATTTCATCCGCAACTACGAGGATCCGGTGGCGATGACCTATGTCGAAGGCGACTACCAGGTCCTGCAGGTGCGCCGGTTTGCCGAGGATGATTTCCTGATCGATGGATTTGCCGTGCGCGCCCGGGCGATGGTCAAGCCGGACGACTTCAGTCCGCCGGCTCCGTATCCGGTGGTCATTGAATTCCTGTTTCCCACGGCCGATGAGGCGGCTGCCGCGCGTTTCGTGCCGGGGGATGTGATTTCATTCCAGAAGGGTCCGCATTGCGCCACCGTCATCCATGCGGGCAAACAACTCGAAGGTGATGAGGAAATCGTGCGTCTGTCTCTGATGCCGATTGCCTATGGCAGCTGCCATTTGGGCCGGGGCGCGGCGTTCGTGCTGACCCCACCCGAGCGGGTGCGCCCGACCGGCACGCTGCCGGTGTTCTGACGCTGCCATCCCGGCGCTTCAAGCGATGCTTGTCGCTGGTTTCAACCCGAATCCCGAAGTTGCAGGGCTTATCCATTCGGTTTTGACCACGGATTGCACGGATTTTACGGATTTTGAAATCCAATGAATAGGCTTGGCTGCCATTACGAGGATCGCCTCATTCAGCCGTGCTAATCCGTGTAATCCGTGGTTCAATATCTGTGTGCGGATTCAGTCGGCTGTCACCGCGCTGCGGTCGTCGTTGAGGCCCGATTTCTCGAGGAAGTAGTCATAGCCGCCGGTGTAGCGGGTGAGCACGCTGGCGCTGTCGTCGGCGTTGCGGGTGATGTGCAGCGTGGTTTCCGCGAGGGTGCGGATGAAGTGGACGTCGTGGGAGATGAACACCAGCGTCCCTTGATAGTCCTTGAGGGCATTGACCAGCGAGTCGATCGAGAGGATGTCGAGGTGGGTTGTCGGCTCGTCCATGAGCAGCAGGTTCGGCGGGTCGACGAGGAATTTGACCAGGTTGAGCCGCGACTTCTCGCCGCCTGAAAGCACGCCGCAGCGTTTTTCGACATCGGCCCTGCGGAACAGGAAGGTGCCGAGGATCGAGCGGGCGTCCTCATCGCGGAGCGTGGGGCAGCATCCCATGACTTCTTCGAGCACGGTGTTGTTCTCGTTGAGCGATTCGAGGCGGTGTTGCGAGTAGTAGCCGAGTTTGGTGGCGTATCCCGGTTCGCGCTTGCCGGCGTCGATCGGCAGGATGCCGGCGAGGATTTTGAGCAGGGTCGACTTGCCGGCGCCGTTGGGGCCGACGAGCACGATGCGGTCGCCGCGCTCGATCGTCAGGTCGAGATCCTTGTAGATGCGTTTTTCACCGTATGACTGGCCGACCTTTTCGAGTTCGATGACCTTCTGGTTCGACCGCGGTGGTTGCGGGAAGGTGAATTTGAACGGTTTGCGCGGGGCGCGGGGTTTCTCGATCTTTTCGAGTTTTTCGAGGAACTTGATCCGCGATTGGACCTGGGCGGCCTTGGATCCGACCTGGCGGAAGCGGTCGATGAACTCCTGGTGGCCTTCGATTTCCTTCTGTTGGGCGCGGTAGGCCTGGACCTTTTGCTCGTAGGTGGCTTCGCGTTGCTCGAGGTAGGACGAGTAGTTGCCGGTGTAGGAGATCAGTTTGGCGGCATCCGGGTCGATTTCGATGACGGTCTCGATGATCGCATCCATGAAGTCGCGGTCGTGGGAAATCATCAGCACGGCACCCGAGTAGTTGAGCAGGTAGCGTTGCAGCCAGAGCAGCGACAGCAGGTCGAGGTGGTTGGTCGGCTCGTCGAGCATCAGCAGGTCCGGCTCCATGACCAGCAGTTTGGCGAGGTGGGCGCGCATCACCCAGCCACCGGAGTATTCCCGTGCGGGGCGGTTGAAGTCGTGTTGTTTGAATCCGAGACCGGCGAGGATCTTCTTGGCCTTCGGTTCGAGTTGGTAGCCGTTGAGGTGGTTGAACTGGTCCTGCGCCTTGGCGAAGTCCGGGTGTGAGTGGTCGCCCTTGGCTTCGTATTCGCGCATGGTGCGCAGGATCGAGGTCATCTCCGGGGTGATGCTCATGGCGATTTCGATCACCGTCTCATCGGTCGGTTCGCCTGCTTCCTGTGGCAGGTAGCCGGTGATGGCGTATTCATCGCGGTCGATCGAGCCGTCGCCCGGTTGGTCCTCGTCGAGGATCATGCGGAACAGGGTCGATTTGCCGGCCCCGTTGGGACCGACGAGGGCGACCCGTTCGCCCCAGTTGATCGTCATTTCCGCCTCGCGCAGCAGGGTTCTGCCGCCGAGCGTCTTAGTCAGCTTTTTGATGGTGAGCACGCGGCGGGTGTAGAGGACCCCGGGCCCGTGGGCAAGAATTTCGGGGGGGTGCCGGTGACGATTGTTCCCTTTGCCCGCTATTCCCTTGACGCCGCAAGGGCAGCGAAGGTTTATAGGCCCAGCATCTACACGTTATGGGCCTATCCAAAGTCTTCCAAAAGCTCATGCCGCTGGGCATGGCCAAATCCGCCGCCCTCATCCTTGCCGCCACCTGCTGCCTCATCGGCCAGTCTGTTGCCCAGGATTTCGAGGGGAAAATCATTTCCCAGGTTGAGATCCGCTACCGCGGAACCAAGACCATCAACGAGGAGATGCTGCGCAACCAGATGGGCAGCAAGGCCGGTGAGGCCTACCGTGCCGAAGTCATCGACCTCGACACTGCCGCGCTTTACGAGGGTGGCTTGGTCGACGATGTCCGTTTCCTTGCCGAGCCTGACGGCGAGCAGGTGAAGTTGATCGTCGAAGTGACCACCCGTCCGGTGCGCGATGGCGTGGGTTTCGTCGGCAACACGATTTTCGATGACGAGAAGCTGGCCAAGGAGTCCAAGCTGCGGGCCACCGGCATCATGAGTGACGCCGAGATCCTCGAGGCGCGCCGCAATCTGGAGAAATACTACCACGGCTACGGATATCCCGACGTCACCATCACCCACAAGGTGCAGCCGACCGGTCGTGAAGGCCACGCCGACCTCATCTTCATCATCGACGAGGGCACCAAGAACGAAGTCCGCAAGATCCGTTTCGTCGGCAACCAAGCCTTCAGCGACAGGGACCTGCGCAAGGAAATGACCATCAAGGAGAAGGGCTTCTTCTCGTGGTTGACCAAGTCCGGCCGCTTCGAATCCGAGCAACTGGATGACGACCTCAACGCCATCCTCGATTTCTACCGCAGCAAGGGTTACCTGCGCGCCAGCAGCACCGGTATCCAGCGTGAGGTCGTCAAGGACGGCCGTGTCGACCTCATCATCCCCATCGAGGAAGGCGCCAAATACACCGTGGCCTCGGTTGGTTTCGGTCCGACCACCGTCTTCAAGTCCGAGGAGCTCTATCCTGCGCTCAGCCTGAATGCAGGCGATGCCTACAACTCGAAGAAGATGCGCGATGACATCAAGATGATCCGCAGCTACTACGGATCGCGCGGATATGCCGACGCCTCGGTCAATCCGGACATCGATGATGCCGGCCCGAATCAGGTGAAGATCACCTACCGCATCACCGAAGGCAGCCAGTACAAGGTGGGTCGCATCGATATCAGCGGCAACACCAAGACCAAGGACAAGGTGATCCGCCGTGAAATCCCGCTGCAACCGGGTGACATGTTCAACACCGTGGAACTGGAAACCACCGAGGCTCGCCTCAAGGGAACCCAGTATTTCAGCGAGGTGCAGGCGAATGCCTCGCCGGGAGCGGCCGGTTACCGCGACATCGACGTGCTCGTCGAGGAGCGGAAGACCGGTACTGTCAGCGTGGGTGCCGGCTTCAGCTCGATCGACAGCGTGGTCGGCTTCCTGACCGTGGAGCAGGCGAACTTCGACCTGTTCAATCCTTGGAACTTCACCGGTGGTGGTCAGCGTTTCGCGATGAACCTGCGTCTGGGTTCGGAGCGCACCGACGCCAGCATCTCGATCACCGAGCCTTGGTTCCTCGATCGTCAGCTGGCGCTGAGCACCGAGTTGTTCTACCGGGATTCGACCTACTTCAGTGATTTCTACGAGCAGACCAATGTCGGCCTTGCCGTCGGCCTGCGCAAGCCGCTGACCGCCAAGAGCTACATCAAGGGTGAGCTGCGTGTGGAAAGCGTGGAGATCGATTCCGAAGTCAACTCCGCCTCCTACGGTGGTCTGGGTGACAACTCGTTCCTGTCGCAGAAGAACATCGGTGGTGACTTCACCCGCAATGCCTTCACCGTGAGCTACGTTTACGACAGCCGCGACAGCGTGACGCTGCCGCGCGAGGGTCAGAAATACGACGTCGGCGTGACCTATGCCGGTCTTGGTGGCGACGTCGACACCCTGACGTTCTCGGCCCAGGCCCAGAGCCATTGGAACTTCAAGTGGGATACGATCCTTTCGCTGAGCGGCGAGCTTGCCAGTGTGGATTCCATCGACGGTGATGATCCGCCGATCTTCGAGCGCATGTTCCTTGGCGGTGGCCGCACCCTGCGCGGTTTCGAGTTCCGCGATGTCGGACCGCGTGACACCGGTTACACCAACGAAGTGTATGGTGGCCAGTCGCTCGGTTACGTGTCGGCTGAAATGACCGTGCCGATCATCGAGACCGTTCGTGCTGCCGCCTTCTACGACGCTGGCTTCGTGAATATCGACAGCTGGAATGCCAGCCCGGACGACATTTACAGCGACGTCGGTGTTGGTATCCGCCTGATCCTGCCGATCAGCCCGGTGCCGCTGGCTCTGGATTACGCCGTGCCGGTGTCTTCGCCTGACAAGCAGGCCGACAACGGTGGTCAGTTCCAGTTCTCGCTGCAGACCTTCTTCTGATGGCGCTGCGCGCCTGTCATCGGTCATTGGTGATCGTGACCATCCATCCAAGACCGCCCTTCACTGTTGTGATGGGCGGTTTTTTCATGATCGGGTTCGCATCTTGAATTGCGTTGCAGTTGTGATTCAATCCCGGATGCAACCCATGAAAACGCTTGGTCTTTTCGCCCTGATTCTCGCAGCCCTGCTGATCCATCCTCCAACCGTGAATGCTGGGGAGTCGGTTGAGAGCAAGGTCACGGTGCCGGATTCGGCATGGACGGTTGCGGTGGTGGAAGTGCGCGAGGTAAAGGGTGAGGTTTGGGTGTTGTCGCAGTTGTCCCGGGATCCCGAGGTGATGGGTGCGCAGGTGATCACGGAATTGAAGATCGTTGCACCGGTGGTGACCGGCATGCCGGTGAAGCATTTCATTCTGGGCAAGACCTGGGGCTGGGCGAACGAGGAGCCGCATCGGTTCATCACTACTGAGGCCGAGCGCAAGGGGTTCGACAAAGTCTTCCTCAGTGGAAAACTGCTTCATCCGGCGAAGCCGTGATTTTTCAGCCGGTGCAGGCGGCATCCGCGATGCGCAGGCCGTCGAGTGCGGCGCTGACGATGCCGCCGGCGTAACCTGCGCCTTCGCCGCAGGGGAACAAGCGTGACACCTGCGGGTGCTGCAGGGTGGCTTCGTCACGCGGGATGCGGACGGGCGAGCTGGTGCGGGTTTCGAATCCGAGCAGTAGTGCCTCGTGGGACGTGTAGCCGCGGATGCGCCGATTGAAGAGCAGCAGGCCCTCGCGCATGCGGTCGGTGATCGCATGGGGCAGCAGTTCATCCAGTGGTGCACTGCGGGTGCCGGGAAAGTAGCTGGTTTCCGGCAGGCTCGATGACAGTCGCCCTTTGAGGTAGTCGCTGACGCGCTGGGCGGGTGCCGTTTGCCCGCCGCCGCCGGCCAGTTTTGCCGATTGTTCGAGTTGTTTTTGGAATGCCAGTCCTGCGAGCACGCCGTGTTCGCGTTGCAGGTGTGCGACGTCTTCCGGTTCGATGGTGGTCACCATGCCTGAGTTGGCGAATGGTGAGTCGCGGCGTGACAGGCTCATGCCATTGACCACCACCTCGTCGTTTTCAGTGGCGGCGGGCACGATGAACCCGCCGGGGCACATGCAGAACGAATGGACGCCGCGGTCGTCGATTTTGGTGGCGAGCCGGTAGCTGGCTGCAGGCAGCAGGCGGGGGCGGCCTTTGGCAGGGTCCAGGTGGTATTGCGCCTGATCGATGAACGGTTGCGGGTGTTCGATGCGGAAGCCGATGGCGAAGGGTTTGGCCTCGAGCAGGATCCCTTTGGCGTGGAGCAGGTGATAGATGTCGCGGGCCGAGTGGCCGGTGGCGAGGATCACCGCATCGCCGGCGAACTCCTTGCCGTTGGCGGTGACCACCGAGCGGATCCGTTGGTTTTCGACGACCAGTTCGGTCACCTTGTGTTGGAAGTGCACTTCGCCGCCGGCATCGAGGATCGAGTGGCGGATCGCCTTGACCACATTGGGCAGCAGGTTGGATCCGATGTGGGGATGCGCGTCGGTGAGGATGCGTTCCGGGGCGCCGTGGGCGACGAGGATTTCGTAAACCCGGGCGACCGGTCCGCGCTTGGTGGCGCGGGTGTAGAGTTTGCCATCGGAGAAGGTGCCGGCACCGCCTTCGCCGAAGCAGTAGTTCGAGTCTTCGATGACCCGGCCTTCGCGCAGGATCGGGGCGAGGTCGAAACGACGGGCGCTGGCGTCCTTGCCACGCTCCAGAAGGATCGGCTTGGCGCCGAGCTCAAGGCAGCGCAGGGCGGCGAACATGCCGGCCGGGCCGCCGCCAATGATGACCACCGTGCGCGCGTTGGCCGCCAGCGGTGGAGCCGACCAGATGGGTCGTGGTTCTTCGGGTAGCGGCTGGTCGATGCCGACGTCGAGCCGCAGCTGCACCTTGATGGCGCGCTGGCGGGCGTCGATCGAGTGTTTGCGCAGGCGGGTGCCGGTGACGCGCGATGGGTCGATTTTCAGCGCGTTGGCGGCCGCCTTGCGGCGCGCTGTTTCATCCTCCGAGATTTCCAAGGGCAGGATGACGTCGACGGTGGCGATGGGATCGTGCACGGTGCGCGGGGATCAGGCCCGGATCGGGCGTTTGGTGCCACGGTCGTCCACGCTGACGAAGGTCACGCGGGTCGAGAAGATCGGGTGGGGGGATGACTTCTCATCGTGGACTTTCACCGCATAGGTCACGCTGGTCCGGCCTTCGCGTTCCTTCTCACAAGCGATGCTGAGGATGGTTCCTTCGCGCACGCTGTGGTGGAATTCCACGGTGTCCATCGCCTTGGTGACGAACTGGCAATGCGGGTAGTCCAGGCTGGCGGCAATCCATGACGCTTCATCGACCCACGACAGCAGCCGGCCGCCGAACAGGAAACCGAACTGGTTGAGGTCGCCGGGAAGGACGAGGCGGTGGGTGTGCATGGCGGCTCAGAACGACATTTTGAACCGGCTCTTGCGCTCCTGATGGAGCATGCCATCGAGCGACAGTTGGCCTGCGCCGGTGAGGATGATGGCCATCATCGGGATCAGGTAGAGCAGGGCGAGTTCCTTGTAGTAGAGGAGTCCCGGTGCGAAGAACCATGGCGATTGGCCATGGGTGTCGAAGGCGGCGACAACCATGGTGAAGCCGAGAATGAAGGCAGCCGGGCGGGTGGCCAGACCGAGGATGATCAGCGCCGAGGCGCCGACTTCCGCTGAAATGCACATCCACAGGCTGGCGGACTTCGACAGGTAGTGGAACGGGAAGAAATCCGGGGCCGGGAATTTTTCCAGAACGGCATCGAAATGACGGATTTTGACGATGCCGTGGCCGATGAGCATCATCAACCCGGTCATGACCCGCAGCGCGAGGATGCCGATGGAAGCGGTGGTGTCGCGGGTGCCGCAGTCGAAGAGGAGGCGTTTCATTCGGCTGGCGTGGAGGTTCCTTTTTTCGAGATGGTGATGCGTTTCAGGCGATCATCCCCTTCGGGTGAGTGGGTCACGATATCCGGGTCATCGATCAACGCATTGTGGACCATCCGCCGGTAGAACGCGTTGAGCGGCCGCAGTTGGTGCGATTTTCCGGTGCTTTTGACGCGTTCGGCGATCTGGCGGATTTCGTCGGCGAGTTGGTCGTCGCGCATGCTGCGGTAGTGTTCGCAGTCGACCTTGATGCGGATGGCGTTCGGGTCTTCGCGCCTGAGCAGCCGGTTGACGAGGTATTGCAGGTCGTCGAGCCGGTCGCCGTCCCTGCCGATGATCAATTGGCTTTCGTTGGTGTGGATCTGCAGGCAGGGGCCGTCATCGCCCTCCTGGACCTCGATTCTGGCGGTGATGCCGAGGTGGCCGAGCATCGTATCGAGGATTTTTGAGGCGGTTTCCACGTGGTTCATGGCCCAAAGTGTAGACACAATGTCCCTTGGGTCAATCCCACCGCGGCTGTTGATCTTACAAATCGGCCGCAATCCGGGCGGCGTGCTTGGCCAGCCGTTGTTTTTCATCCGGGGTGAAATCGTGGGGATCGATCATGCCGATGCCCAGGGTGCCGATGACCTGGCCGTTTTCGGGGTGAAAGATCGGCACGGCGAGGGAGCCGGAGACCTTGGTTTTGCGGGCGTCGGGCTTGGCCACGCCGCCGAGGTCCTGTTGCAGGTTGCAGAGTTCCACGGGTTTGCGGGTTTGGGCGGCGGCGCCCGCGATTCCCTTGCCGAAGGGGATCAGCGAGATCTTGTCCATCAGCACCTCGGGCACGCCGATCTGGCACAGCAATTCCAGCTGCTGGCCGTCGGCCAGGGTGCGGTGGAGGGTGCCGGTTTGGCAGGAGAATTCCTGCAGAATCGACGAAAGGACGGGTTCCCAGTGGCTTTGGTTCGGCATGCTGCAAGGAGGGTAACAGTGAGTTGGTCACTTGTCATGTCACAGGATGAAAAATATCGTGTGCATTCCAGCGGGTTGTCGCTACAAGTATTTCGTTTCAACTGATTTCCAAGATGCCGCGCATAACGATCACCGTCTCGGGCTTGGCGCCCCAGCCCTATCGCTTCGGATTGGACCGCGATTCGGTCACCATGGGTCGTGATGCGGAGAACGACGTGTTCATCGATTGCGGATCGGTTTCGCTGAAGCATGCGGTGATGCAGCGGGTGAGTGGCGGCTACGAGCTGCGCGATCTGGGGTCGACCAACGGCATCCGCCTCAACGGCCAGTATCAGGATGTCATCGAGTTGCGCAACGGCCAGTCGGTGTTGCTTGGCGATGTGGGATTCGAATTCCTGCTTTCCGACGAGGAATTGGCGGCCTTGAGTGCCGAAGAGGCCCGCGGCCCATCGACGACGATTTTGCAGGGTGCTACCCATCAGCAAGCGGTGGTGGATCCGGCTTCCGTCTTGCCGCCGATGCCTGAGCCGAAAGTGGTCGAGCCGATGGCCGCGCCCCAGATGCCTGAGCCGAAGGTGGTTGAGTCCGTGGTGGCACCGCAGATGCCCGAGCCGAAAGTCGTCGCGGCCGTGGTGGAGCCTGAGATGCCCGAGCCCATGCAGGGGAAGGTCCGTCAATCCGTGGAAAGCCGGGTGCACCCCGAGATGCCCGAGCCGCAAGAGGCCAGGGCCGAGCCATTGCCGGTCGATCCCATCCGGCCTGGCGCTTCCCTGGTCATTCCCAAGAAGCAGTCCAACACGAAACTGGCCGTGATCCTCGCGATCATCGCGTTTCTGGTGGGTATGGAGCTTCACCATCGTGCCGAAACCGGCAAATCCCTGTTTGGCGAGTTCCAGCGCCGCTTGACCGGAGGGGAGTGAGGGCGGTGACCAGTCTGCGGCCGGTGCTTTGCAGTTGAGTTGTGGCGATTCCCATGCCATCTCCGCGGCGACCGATTTCCCTATGAAACATCGCTTTGCCTTTCTGATTCCGGTTTGTGTGCTGGCTGTGATGACGGCGTCATCGCGTGCCGCCGAGAGCATCATGGTGATGGAGGCCTACTCGGGAAAGGGTCTGTTGGCTTCGAATGCGACGGAAAAACGCCCGGTTGCCAGTCTGACGAAGATTGCGACGGCGGCGGTGGCTCTCGACTGGGCGACGGCGACCGGAACCGACATCAGCACCTTGGAATTGTCGGTCCCGCAGATGGTGACGCTGGTGGGTGGTCCCAATCCGCTCAATCTGCAACCGGGGGATCATATCACGATGCGCGACGCCTTGTATGCGATGATGCTGGGGTCGGACAATCTGGCGGCCTTGACGGTGGCGAATCATGTCGGTCGCAATCTGTTGGTCAATCGCGCCAAGCGCGGTGAGCCGGTTGCCGAGTTTGTCGATGAGATGAACCGTCTCGCCAAGGGCTTGGGGATGAAGCCCACGCGTTTCGGTAACCCGCACGGCTTGGAGCGCGAAGGGGTGAAGGCGTATTCCTGCGCTGCTGACGTCGCACGTCTGTCGGTGTATGCGATGCGGCTCAACGCGTTGACCTTCATTGCGCGACAACAGAGTCGCAAGATCAGCGTGAGCGGTGTGTCCGGTGTCCGGTCATACCAGATCAAGAACACCAATGAGCTGGCCGGTGAAGTGGGTGTGCTCGGGGTCAAGACCGGCACCACGGCGGCGGCAGGTCCATGCGTCTCGGTTTGTATGGAGAAGGATCCCTTGGTGGTTCGCAAGCCGGATGGCAACAAGGGGGTGACTCCGCGCCGTCTGATCGTGGTGGTGCTCAACAGCCCGGACCGCTTTGGGCGGGCGCGGGATCTGATCCGGCGTGGCTGGGGGATTTATGATGCCTGGCTGCAGCAAGGCGCGCCGGTGGCCGACCCGAAACGGGAAATCATTGCCGTTCCGAATCCCGTTTGACAGCATCCGACGTCCCGCGGCTGCGGGGCATTCATTCAACACCCATTCCGCCATGTCGACCGACCCATTGTTGCAGTTGCTCAGAAACAACGCCCGCTACAGTCATCAGCAGCTTGCCGAATTGTTGTCGCTGGATGCGGCTGCAGTGGCTGCGCGGATGCAGGAACTCGAGAAGGCGGGCACCATCCTCGGATATCATGCCGTGATCAATCCGGAGGAAGCCGGTGACACCTCGGTCTCCGCATTCATTGAAGTGAAGTTGACGCCGGAGCGTGGCGGTGGTTTCGACCGTCTGGCGATGCGGATCGCGCGTTTCGATCAGGTCGTTTCCTGTTATCTGGCCAGCGGTGGTTATGACCTGATGGTGGTGGTTGAAGGGCAGGACCTGCGCGAGGTGGCACGATTCGTCTCCGAAAAACTCAGTTCGCTCGAAGGGGTGTTGTCGACGGCGACGCATTTCCGCCTCAAGACGTACAAGGAGAATGGTTTCGTCTTCGAGGCCGATGCCACGACCGAGCGTCTGGCGGTTTCGCCCTGAACCGGATTCAAGCCCGATCGGCGAGTCGTTGGCGGATGCGCTCGAGCAATTGCTCGAGATGCGGCATCTGCAGGCCGGCGGCTTTGGCGCGCTGCAAGGGTTCGGCCCAGATCGGTTCGACCTCGACGTCGCGACCTTCGGTGAAATCGATCATGCTGGACGTCCGGTAGGGGCCCATCGGTCGGGTGCGTTCGATGTTCTGATCGGCGAGCTCCTCGCGCAGCGGCAGTCCGAGTGCTTGGGCGGTGGCGATGACTTCGAGCATCAGCGCGCGGATTTCGGCTTCGGTTTGAGGGTTGGCGAGCAGGACATCGGTGGTCACACCGCCTTCCGCCACCGACAGTCCGTTGAAGGGGATGTTCCAGATCAGTTTCTCCCATTGGGCAGCGACCAGATTGTCCACGGCGCTGGCGTGGATGCCGGCGGCCTTGAAGCGTCTGGTGATTTCCGCGCTGCGGCCTGACGGTCCCTCGCTCCAGTCGCCGATCGACACCCTGCCGCCAGCGCTGTGGCGGATGAGCCCGGGTTGGATGCGGTTGATGCAGACGAAGCACAGCCCGCCGATCACGCGTTCGGCGCCGCAGATCCGTTCGATCGCCTCGCAATTGCCGAGGCCGTTCTGCAGCGTGAGCACCTGGGTGCCGTCATGCAGCAGTGGTGGTAGCACGCTGGCGAGTAGCGGATTGGCGGTGGCTTTCCAGGTGACGATGACCAGATCGGCCGGTCCGATGTCGCGGCTGTCGCGGTAGGCCTGGACCTGGGGCAGGCGGAAATCGCCGTGCACGCTTTCGACCGTCAGTCCGTTTTTGTGGATCCCTTCGTAGTCCGAGCGCAGCAGGAAATGCACGTCTTCACCGGCGGCGGCGAGGCGTCCGCCGTAGTAGAGGCCGATGGCTCCCGAACCGACGACGGCGATGCGTTCGAATTTCCAGTCCTTGGCTCCGAGTGAGGTGGTTTCCGATTCCTTCTCCATGCTCCGTCATGCGACGCGCATCGCGCGCCGCTACAGGTTGAATCACTCGTCTTTGAACGGTTCGGCGCGGCGCTCCTCGATGCAGCGGGTCAGCCATTGCATCAGTTTTTCGACTTCCTCGGATTCGTTGCGCAGCGAGGCCAACTCCATCCAGTCGAGTTGGTTGCGGCTGCGGGGTGCGGCGAGGCGGTTGATGTCGAGTTTGCCCATGATCGCTTCGGTTTCGCGCGGGTGGGCGTTGAGGATGTTGGCGGGGCGTGGCAGGTCGTCGAGCGCCTCGGCGGTGAGGCCGAACGAGATGACGCCGACGCCGTAGGCGGCGCTCAGTCGGCGCAGGCTGTCGGCCAGCGCCTCGTCCTCGATGGGTGCGGCGTAGATCAATTCACCGCCGTGGGCCCAGTTGGAGACCGCCAGGCTCTGGTGGAAATCCTCGCGGTAGGTTTCCAGTGACGGTTGGATGCGCAGGCGGGCGGTGGTCAGGCGGAACGGCGAGATGCCCAGTCGCTGCTTGAAGTCGAGCATGGTGCCGTCGAGGGCCATTTCCTCGTCCGGGGAGCCGCCGGTTTCCCAGTCGACCAGCACGAGTTCCGGGTATTTCCACAGGTTGCTGATCGGGGATTCACGGCCGAATGCCTTGCGGAAGGCGAAGGGGAAGCGGCCGTTGATTTCGTAGTAGCGGGTGACCACGGCGCGGAACTTGCGGATGCGCAGCATCGTGTTGTCGACCAGGTCCTGATCGACCGTGGTCAGGTCGTCGAGCCGTCCCTGAGTGAGGGCGAGCAACTCCTTGGCGCCGGAGAGTGCAGGCAGCGGGGCGCTGCGGCGGTAGTAGCCCTGGCCTTTTTCCACCTTGGCGATCGGCGAGGCCGGATCGCAGGACATGATCGAAAAGTGGTAGCGCAGCGACGCGTCCGAGTAGTTGCCATTGAGCTGCAGGCGGGTCAGGCGGATCAGTTCGGTCCCCTTGATCGCGTCCGAAGGATTCCCAGGAAGAAGCGCGGGGAGGATGTCGTTCAGCTGCTTGCGGAGGCTCATGGGTTCTTTCAGGGACGGCGTTAGCAGAAGAATCCAATTCCGCGCCGGAAGTTTCATCAAGCAGGATTTAAAAAAAGACTCCGCCGGGATGATGATTTTTTGAAGGAAATCATGGCTTGGCTTGTCCAAGGGTAGGAATGAGTCATTGTTACCCCATGAATTTCAAATGGATTGCGCTTGCCGGCCTGCTGATCAGCCTGAGCAGCCGCGTCATGGCCCAGCAGCCCGACCCACAGGCGATTCTGGCGGGCGCCCGGATGTCGGCGACCCTGACCGAGCTCGACGAAGGGCTGACCGGCAATCTTAAGAAAGGGTCGACCAAAGTGCCGGTGACCTTGTTCCTCAAGGGTAAGGACATCCAGTTCCAGTTTTCCGAGGACCGCAAGAGCTGGCGGATCTTCCACACGAGGATTGGTGACGAAAAGTTCCAGTTGTTCGAGATCATCGATGGCAAGACCAAGGCCTTTGATGCTGAGAAGCTGGTCTCGCCGATTGCCGGCAGTGATCTGACCTACGAGGATTTGGCCTTGCGATTCTTTTACTGGCCCAACCCGCAGTATGAGGGTCGCGAGGAGGTTGCTGGGCAGCCGTGTTACAAGCTGCGGGTCGATAAGCCGGCGGATGTGGCCGGCCGCTATGCCAAGGTTTACATCTGGGTGCACGAGAAATACGGCGCCTTCATGAGGATTCGCGGATTGGACGCCAAGGGCGGCCTGCTCAAGGAGTTCCAGGTCGAGGATGTCATGCAGGTGAAGAAGGACATTTGGACCCTGCGCAAGATGCAGGTGTCGAGTTACGACCCTGCCAACGGCCGCCGTTTGTCGATCACGGATCTGGTGTTCGACAGCCCCAAGAAGTCGAAACCGATGGGATTGCGCTGAGTTTGTCATGTCCTGGACCGATGCCCACCTGCACCTGCAGGATCCCCGTTTGGGTGATTCGGGGCCGGTGTTGGCGGCGATGCAGCGGGCCGGGGTGACGCGGGCGGTGGTGAATGCCACCTGTGAGGCCGATTGGGAGGCAGTCGCAGCCGTGGTCGCCGCGGCAGGGCCGGATTTCCTGCCGGCCTATGGCATCCACCCGTGGCAGGCGGATCAGGTGGCTGACGGCTGGCTCGATCGACTCAGGCAGCGACTGCGGGACGATCCCCGGGCGAGTGTGGGTGAGATCGGGCTGGATGGCTGGATCGGGCAACCGTCACTCGACGCGCAGAGGGGCGTGTTTGTCGCCCAGTGGCGCTTGGCGCAGGAACTGGGTCGGCCGGTGAGCATTCATGCCTTGAAGGCTTGGGAGCCCTTATTCGAGGTGTTCGCCGATCATCCGCCAACGGTTCCCTTCCTGATGCATTCGTTCGCGGGTTCGCCGGAGATTGCCAAGCGGCTGATCGCGCTGGGCGCGTTTTTCTCGTTTTCCGGCCACTTCCTGCATCCGCGCAAGGCGAAGGTGGCGGAGATGTTCCAGACCTTGCCCAAAGAGCGCATTCTCATGGAGTCCGACGCACCGGACATGTTGCCGCCGGAGTCTTGGATCACGCATCCGCAGGAGCAGGGGGTGAATCACCCCGCCAATCTGCCGGCGATCGGCCGCGGCCTGGCTGAGTTGCTGGAAATGCCGGTGGGCGATCTGGCCGCACTGACCCGCCGGAATGCGGAGCAGGTGTTTGGGTGGTAGCTGGCACCCGGCCTTGCGCGGCATGGCATTCGCGGCTATGGGTGCCACATGGATCTGGCAGATTTTCGCAGGGAGTATTCCGAGCGCGGCTTGCACCGGGTGGATCTGGACACGAATCCGGTGAAGCAGTTCGAAATCTGGTTCAAGCAAGCGATCGAGTTGGAAGTGCACGAGCCGAATGCGATGACGCTGGCGACGGTGGATGCCGGTGGCATGCCTTATCAGCGCACCGTGTTGCTCAAGTATTTCGATGGCGAGGGATTTGTCTTCTTCACCAACTACAGCAGCCGCAAGGCGAAGCAGATCGGGATCAATCCCAAGGTGTCCTTGTTGTTTCCATGGCTGACGCTCGAGCGTCAGGTGATCATCCAGGGGCGCGCGGAGAAGATCAGCACGGCGGAGTCGTTGAAATATTTCGCCTCGCGGCCGCGCGAATCACAGCTTGGTGCCTGGGTGTCGAACCAAAGCGAGGTCGTGAGCTCGCGTAAGTTGCTCATGCAGAAGCTGGCGGAAATCAAAGAGAAGTTCCGTGAAGGGGAGATCCCCTTGCCGTCGTTCTGGGGCGGTTATCGCGTGGTGCCGGAGAACATCGAGTTCTGGCAGGGTGGCCCGGCGAGATTGCATGATCGCTTCCTCTACTCGCGCGACGGCGATGAGTGGGTGATCGAGCGACTGTCGCCCTAACGGGGAAGGAGAACCGCGGATGGACGCGGATGTTTGTAAGGGCTGTGCTATCACGCAATATGTAAGGCCGGTGGGAGGGGTGAGGTGTGGTAGCGCCGTCTCGCCGTATGGAGCGGATGCGACATGGACTCAAGCGGAGCGCAGAGCCCTACGGGTGTCGCCGGCGGGCGACATCAAACGGCACGCTGAGGCAATCGAACCGCCTTCGCTGAAGCTTCCGCCGTCGCCCTGCGGGCTATGGCGGACAAGACGGGCGGTCAAGACATCGAACATCGAACGTCGAAACTGAACGTCGAACATCGAAGTGAGGCGGTTAATACGTATCGATTTTTACCGCCTCATCTTCACTTCGATGTTCGATGTTGGGCGTTCGATGTTCGATGTTCAAATCCCGCCTCTACGTGCCGGCACAACCACTTACATCAGTCTCAATCCGGCCTGTCTATCACGCATTATGGTGGGCCGGTGGGGGCGAGATGTGTGTGGGGGCTAAATGTCATATGGATGGGACTGCCCCCGTTCATTTCTCTGATCGATTGTCTGTCCCTCTGTTAGGATTTGTCAGCGGGATATGTACATTGAATGTTCTATCTCCATCCTTTGCCGCGCAAAAGAGGATGGCGGGAATACCGTCTTTCAACCATAGCTGGGGGCGCTCGAGTCGCTCAATCTTCTCCAGACCGCGCTCCCGCCAATTCACTTGTGGTGTCGTGACAAGAACATGATTCGCTTGTTTCCATTTGAATCCGTCATCAGATTGAAAAAGCGCCAGCGAGCGTTCTTTCTTCGTGAATGCACCATGCATATCCTTCACGATAGCCCAGAACCTTCCATCCTGACTCCAGATGTATGGGTCTTCTGCGGGAAATGAGCTCTTCTCGGCGGTGAAGATCGGGTCGGGCCACTTCTTGAAGGGGCCGGTCGGGGAATCCGATGTCGCCACCATGTGCACAACAGGGCCCCCGAAAGGCAGGGGCCTCTTCTTTCCCACGCACTTGTAAACCATCAGATAAGTCCCGTCGGGTCGGCGACAGATGGATGGATTGCTTACCATGAGGGCATCCGGGTCTTTGTCGCTTTGGCCGATATCAATCAACGGTCGCTCGGAACGCTTCCACGGGCCATTCGGGTGATCTGCGACAGCAACCCCGATGCGCTGATGGTTGCGATGGATCATGTTGAGCTCCTTGGTGTTCTGCCCGTCCCCGGTGTTGCCCGTGTAATAGAGGTAATACTTGCCGCCAAAGGCGTGAATGGTGGGATTGTGCGTGCACAATCCATCCCAATATGGAGCACCTCGGACCGGGAGGGCGACATCAACGTGTTTGTAGGGGCCGGTTGGCTTGTCCGAGACGGCATGCGCGATTTCGGAATGGGTCACCCATGCCTCAAAACCCTTACTGCGAGGCCAGCGACTGTAGAACAGATGATAGTTCCCTTCCGGGCCAGCCACCATGCTGCCGCCCCATGTGTAATAACTCTCGGACTGGAAATTCGACTCCGATGGCACGGGCGAAAACATCGCGTTGAGATCCATATCGCCTCCGTTCGTAGTGGCGACATTGCATAATAGCATCATCGTTATCGAGGAAATGACAGGTCGATTCATGATGGTTACCGATTCTCAACGTTGCGGATCAGGCGCGGCTATTTGCCGTCGCCTGCATCCGGCTTATTATGGATGATCTCTTGTGTCTCGTATACCCTGACGTAGTCCACGTCCATTGATTTGCCATCAATCTCGTCAGTGACGGCACCAGCCCACTTTATGATCGCCAGACTGAGCCAGACAGGGGCTTCCCCGTGGCAAATAGTGTTCTTCTCTCGACGGATTTCTTGCCCATCTAAATACCAGGCGAGTTCGTCCTTGTTCCACTCGAGCCCATATATGTGGAATTCGTCGGCGAGGTTGGCGCCCTTGACCGTCATGTGCTTGCTCTTCGCCCAATGCTCGCCTGACCAGTTGTGGATGTTCATGTTGACTTCATTGGGGTAGTGACCCTCGTTAATATCTATCTCAAACCTGCCTGGGGCATCTTTGGGTATTCCTCGAACCATGAGCCAGAAGGAGTTGTTTGTTCCGGTAGCTTTGGCATACTTATAACGGCATTCGAAATACCCGTACTTGAACTTGCGTTTTGTCCACATGCTTGCTGCTGTCCAAGCCTGTCCGCCACGTTCCTCCTTCTTGGCATTCAGTTTGAGGATCCCGCTACTTGTGACTGCATTCTCACGCCAGCGGCTGCATAGGACGTTCCCACTGGGTCCGTTCTGAAATTCCCAAGTCTTGTCCAGATCCTTGTCTGAGCCCGTAAACTCGTCTTGGAAGACAAGCTTCCAATTCCCAGAAGGGAGCTTGGACTCGTGCTCCTCCGCGAGCCCAACACGTCCGAGCAGCATAGAGGAAATGAGTATCAGGGATGAATAGTATTTCAACTGCATGCGTGTTGGCTCCTTTCTGGTAAGGTATAACGATATAGGTCATCCACAGCGGGAAAGGAAGCCCGAATTCAAACCGAGACGTTGCCCGCCGTTGGTTGTGCCGGCTTGTTAGCCATTCTGATGCCTTTCGATGTGCTCGGCGTGCATGTGCTGAATTGATGTCTCGATCACTTCTTCGGTCATTTCCAGCGTGTTCCGCGGAAACTCTATGACTTTCTGAGTTGCGGCTTTATATAACTTGTCTGTTCCTCAGTTATTTTACGCAATGTGAAAGGCCGGTGGGAGGGGTGAGGTGTGGTAGCGCCGTCTGACGTAAACGGCACATTGAAGAAACCGAACATCGAACATCGAACGTCGAAACTGAACGTCGAAGTGAGGTGGGTAGGCCGTATCGATTTTCCCACCTCTCTTCACTTCGATGTTCGATGTTGGGCGTTCGATGTTCGATGTTCAAATGCTGTTACCGGGTGCGCATGGTGCCAGACGGCACGACTACTTCCAGTAGCCCCAAACCGGCCTGTATGATTGCGCAATATGACAGCCCGGTGGAAGGGGTTAGATGTGGGGGTGTCTAGTGGAGTGTCTGAATTAGCGGAAGCAAACAACACAGACAGTGCATTCTTATAATGTCACGGTAGAATTGAATAGAGCGACATTAACATTGATGATGCCACGAGGCCTGTCATGAGACATTCCAGCGACCGGGATTGATACATTACCTGCGTAAGTTGACCCGTCCCATTGCACTTTGATCATAATTGAAATATTGTATGTGGTGTCAACCAGTACCCACGCGCCTCTCCCACCCCATACATAACGCTGTTTTGCAGTGGAATAATCTTCTAATTCCAATTCCTGATAAATTCTTTCTACTAATGAATCGCATAGAGAACATTCAAATCGCTGAAGTGTGTTGTATTGATTTTCTATCCCGGTTGATTCTGAAATATCATCAACCGAATCAAGTGGTATTGAGTAATTGATGGATCGAGTCGACTGCAATGCGCTATCATCATCATTTTTCTTCGTGGATATTATTCCGCATTCGGCCAGTAAAAATGCGCCATCGATTTCAATCAAATCATCACGCTTAAACCATTCGATTATCCTGTCTCTTTTCATCATTTGATTGAATTTGGAAATTGATCTGTGCCGACGGGCATAAGGCTAAGGAACAGGCCTTTAATCAAACCCCGACTACATCTCAAGCTCGCAGTGAGTCGATTTGCTCAGCTCTAATCCTTCCATGACCACGTGACTGTCCCTTTGTCATGATCTTCACTTCGATGTTCGATGTTCAAATCCTGTCTCTAGGTGCCGCCGTAACCGCGTGCAACTTTCTCAAACCGGGATGTATGATTACGCAGTAATGTAGCCCGGTGGAAGGGGGCGAGATGTAGTGGTGCGGACTGAAGTCCGCGGTCCGTTGGGATGCCATGATGCCGGCTTCCGTCTACGCCCTGCGGGACTACGGCGCGACAGGAAAGCCGGCGCTCCGTGTAGGGCGGCTTTCCTGCTGACGGCTGATTGGGATTCGTCGGACGAGCGGGCCGCTCGTCCCTACCCATGGCCCATGACGGCGCCGTAGGCGCCTCATTTCATCGACGAGAGGATCTGGTCGGTGAGTTGTTGGACCAGTTTCTCGGCGTCGGCGTTGAGTTGCACATTGCCACCGCCATCGTTGCCGGGGACGCGGCAGACGGTGCCCGGGGTGAAGTCGGAGTTGTCGCAGAGCTGGCATTCCTGCCAGTTGGCGCGCTTGTCGTCCATGCCGAGGGTCTTGCGCAGTTGGATGAGTTCCTTCGCTTGGCCGCCGGTGATGGTGAGCAGTTCGCCGCCCTTGAGTTGCGAGGCGACCCACACGGTCTTGCAGTAGGACTCGACGTTTTCCATCTTCCAATACGCATCCTCGATGTCCTTGCCCCAGGTGATGACGCCGTGGTTGACCATCAGGACCGCCATGTGGTCGACGGCGGCATTGCCGACGACTTCCGCGTTGGCCGGGGTGCCGGGGGTGCGGTATTCGGCCATGCCAATCTGGCCGAGGAAGACTTCGGCTTCGGGGATCATGCAAGTCGGCGGTTGCACGCCGGCGACGGCGAAGGCGGTGCCGTGCGGCGGGTGGGCGTGGCAGCAGGCTTTCGCTTTCGGTTGGCGCTTCATGATGGCCAGGTGGGTCATGCACTCGGATGTGCGCTTGAACTTGCCGGCAAGTTGTTTGCCTTCGAGGTCGACCAAGCACATTTGTTCGACGGTCATGAATCCCTTCGAGACGAGCGTCGGTGTGCAGAGCACGAGGTTGTCGCCGACGCGGATCGTCAGGTTGCCGCCGTTGCCGTCGGTGTATTCACGGGCCCACATGCGCTTGCCGATCTCGACCATGCGCTCCTTGAGTTCGACAATCTTGGGAGAATGGAAGAAGGCTTCGATTTCAGCCGGGGTTTTGGGATCCTTGCCGGGAGTCCAGTGGTATTCGTAGTCGGGCAGGATGGGTTCGCCCGACTTGCTGGCGGGTGCCGAGGATTTGGCGGCGCCGTTGTAGATCGAGCCGAGGCCATCGCGGAGCACGTCCTTGGCCGATGGTGTGAGCACGGCACCGGCAGGGATGTCGGCGGCGGATTTGCCTTTCTTGAGGAGGGCTTCGATGTCGGCGGCGGTGAAGACTTTCTTGCTCATGGTGTGGAACTTGGATTGGGAGTCTTGTCGGAAAGGAAAGGGTGGGCGTTCAGGGTGGAAATTTTTAACCACAGATTACGCAGATTTCGCGGATGGGACAGGTTCGTAGTGAAGGGAGTCGAAGATGGCGACGGTGATGGCGTCGATGGGGATGTCGTAATCAAATGGAGCGGTGGCTTCCGCGCCCTCGACGATGCCGACGATGTCGCCGTCACCGGCGCCGAGGTTGTCGTAGGCGACCAAGGAGGATTGGGAGGTCAGTGCCGGTTGTTTGCTGCAGGCGGTATTGAACTGCGAGGCATCGAGCGGATTGCACATCAGCCAGCGGCCGCCCTTGAAGGAGGGGTCGGTGACATTCAGGGTAACCCTGCCGATGACTTGTGCGACGCGCATGGGAAAGAGACAGAAGATTTCAAGACAGAAGACAGAAGACCGGACGGTGCTTGATGCTTGTGGTTGGTGTGGTGGTTTGCGTTTGTGTTTTCATCTTCTGTCTTCTGTCTGGGAGCGAAGCGGTCTTCAGTCTCAGTCGATGACTCCTTGGATGAAATTGCGAACGGGCGATTGAGGGTCGTGGACGATGTGGCGGGCGCCGATGCCGTCGGTGGAGACGAAGACTTTCGAGTGCATGCCGGCGCCGAAGAGATCGATGGCGACCATGGGAGCTCCGCCGGGTTTGCCTTCGTGGTCGAGTGCCTGGCACAGCAGCATCTTGAACCCCTTGAGAGAGGGGTGGCAGTGGCTGCTGACGGCATGGCCGACGACTTGGGCGGGGATCATGGGGAAAAGCTGAAAGTTGAAAACTGAAAGCTGAAATGTGGGGGATTACACGATTCGCAGATTTTCCACGAGGACGCAGCGGCGGACGCGGGTGAAGGTTTTGGGGGTGGTGATGCCTTCGCCGGTGGTGGTGGCGATCGAGTAGGAGAGGTAGCCTTCACCGCCGAGGCCGAGGCCGGCGACCGAGGCGCCGTTCTTGACGAAGATGGTGGTGTCCATCTCCTTGGCCATGTAGGTCATGTGGTTGACGTCGAGCGTGTGGATGATGGCCGAGTGGCGGTAGCCGTGTTCGGCGCGTTTGGCTTCGCGCACGGCGGTTTCGAAGTCCGGGCAGGCGACGATGGGCATCATCGGCATCATTTGTTCCTTCTGCACGAACGGGTGATCGGCATCGGTTTCGGCGAAGAGCAGTTGGGTGCCTTGCGGGAGTGTGACGCCGGCGTGAGAGGCCAGTTTCGACGGGTCGGCGCCGATGAGATCGCGGTTGAGGACTGCCTGGGCGCAGCCGCCACCTTCGCCCGGCTTGATGTCGAATGCGGCGGCGGTGAGTTTCTCGAGTTGTTGGGCGTTGAGGCGGAAGGCACCGGCCTTGCTCATTTCCTCGCAGAAGCGGTTGAACACCGACTTGACGACGAAGATCGCCTTTTCGCCGATGCAGAGCAGGTTATTGTCGAAGGCACCGCCTTCGATGATGCTGCGGGCGGCGCGGGCGAGGTCGGCGGATTCATCGATGACGACGACCGGGTTGCCGGGGCCGGCGCAGATCGCGCGTTTGCCGGACTTCATCGCGGCGCTGACCACGGCGGGTCCGCCGGTGATGGCGAGCAGCGGGATGAGCGGGTTCTTGCAGATCGCATCGAAGCTCTCGAGCGTCGGTTGTTCGATGGTGGTGATCAGGTTGTCGACGCCGAGTTCGCGGTGGATCGCCTCGTTGTAGGCGCGCACGGCCATGGCGGCGCTGCGGGCACCGCCGGGGTGCGGGTTGAAGACGACGGCGTTGCCGGCGGCGACCATGTTGATCACGTTGCCGGTGAGGGTCGGCACCGAGTGGGTGACCGGCAGGATGGCACCGATCACGCCGAAGGGAGCGTATTCCTCGAGGGTGATGCCGCCGTCACCGCTCATCGCATACGGTTGCAGCCATTCCGTTCCGGGGACGTTCTTGGTGATCTGCAGTTTGGCGATCTTGTGGTCGAGGCGGCCGATCTTGGTTTCGTTCATCTCGAAGGTTCCCCAGGGCTCGGCATTCGAGACGGCGAGGTGTTTCACGATTTCGATCACCTTGCGGCGGCCTTCCACGCCGAGCTGCTTCAGGCGCAGGTGAGCGGCGTGGGCGGCATCGGCGGCCTTGGTGACACAGTCGAAGACTCCTCGTTCGCCGCTGCCGCCGGCGGACACGATGGCCTTGCTGCTGCCGTTGCAGCCGCAGGAAGCAGCGGGAGCGGCGGCGGGCTTGGCTGCAGGAGAGGTGCTACCAGGAGCACCATTGGCCTGCAGGCGGCTGACGACATTTTCAACAACGCTGCGCAGCATTTCGGGATCGATCGTTTTCATGCGGAACGGGAATCAGGAATTCGTGGAGTTAGCCACCCTTGTAGAGGCTTTTGCCGTGGACTTCGACGCGGTCGACGATGGCGACGATGGCGGCATCGACCGGGATCTGCTTGAGACCCTGGGCGTTGCGTGCCGAGCTGCCTTGGCAGAACATCACCAGTTCGCCTTCGCCGGCGCCGACGGTATCGATGGCGACAATCGTGTTGCTGCCATCCTTGAATTTCGACGGGTCCTTGTCGTCGACGAGTTTGGGACGGAGCAGGAGCAGCTTTCTGCCGGTCATGTGCTCATCCTTCTTGGTCGAGACGACCTGTCCGATGACTTCAGCGAGGAACATGGTGGTTGAGGAGTCATCGGTCACCAGCCATCGGTCATCAGGGCAGAATGAACTGCTGACTGCTGACCGTTGACCGTTGACCTCAGTTGATTACTTGCGCGGTGCGCGGGCGGCTTCCTCTTTGGGAAGGACGTTGTCGATCGCTTCGTCGGGACGGGCGATGACGTGGGCGCTGACGACTTCGGCGCCCGCATCGCTTGCGGCGGCGGCACCGGCGTCGATGGCGGCCTTGACGGCGGCGACGTCGCCACTGATGACGGCATTGCACAGGGCATTGCCGATCTGTTTCATCGGGCCGTTGAGCTCGACGTTGGCGGATTTGAGCATCGCGTCGACGCCGACGACGAGTCCGGCGAGTCCGCGGGTTTCAAGGAGTCCTACTGCTTGTTTGGCCATGGTATTGGTGGGGTTGGTGTGATGGTTGTGGTTGAGAGGGATCAGGAAAGTTTGCGGAAGACTTCGCGGGCGAGGACGAGTTCCTCGTTGGCGGGGATGACCAGGATGCGGGCCTTGGATTGGTTGCTGCTGATGTCGGCTTCGGTGGCGCGGCAGGCGGCGTTCTTGGTGGTGTCCAGTTCGATGCCGAATGCGCCGAGTTGCTTGCAGACCGCTTCGCGGAGCTCGCTGTTGTTTTCGCCGATGCCGGCGGTGAACACGAGGGCATCGATGCCACCGAGTTCGATCATGAAGGCACCGATCCAGTGGCGGATCGAGTGGACGAGGGCATCGAGTGCGAGTCGGGCGTCCGCGTTGCCTTGTTGGGCGGCG
>JACCDY010385004.1_pt1 | contig 24139 bp, 13 predicted proteins | sample 7446391 | NCBI WGS metagenome assembly JACCDY01 (sample SAMN15323451, study PRJNA562643) | freshwater metagenome | isolation source: river surface water | place: USA:Blue River Watershed | collected 2017-08-18 | reverse complement strand
TCACGGCGGAACGAATCCAAGGGACAGTTCTCACCTCTGTGAATGAATCCATCGCCAATCTGGCTGCCACACAAGTGACAGCAATCTCCGCACTCACCTTTACAGGGGCACAGGTCTTCCTTTCGAATACCCCCTTTCAAGCAACCGGCGGTTCTCTTCGCGCAACGGTCTCCACGTTCGCCGAGCATGTGACAGCAAGCAGCATGACTGCCACGACTGTCAGCTCGCCTGCCCCGATTCGGTTCCTCGGACAGACGCTTGCCACACTCTCCACGGGTGCCACAAGCAGCCTCGTCGCCCGCACTATCACCACAAGTAGCATCACCTTTACAGGGGGAATCATCGGTAACCCCGCCCTCTACAGCACCATTAATCCCAGCAGCCCATGGCTCCTTGCCTCCACGTTCCAGCTCAACCAGCCCCCTTTTACGACGACGAGCGGCCTCGGCACATACTTCTACGATATGAAGTTCTCCGCCGCGAGCAATGCGGCCGCCTATTATTCGATTATTGACCCCATGTCGCGTGAGCCCATGTTTCTCTCCACCCCCTATGTTAATACGGTTCTCGGCACGGGCGTGGCAGGCTACACAGGGGATGGTGGGCCAGGCTCGAATGCCACCATCGGCCAAGTCATTGGACAGCCTACTGCCGATGCAAATGGTACTGTCTGGGTCGGGGCCAAAACACTCGGCTGGCGCCTTCGTCAGCTGGCAGGTCCTTCAGGGTCAGCGGGCCTCGTCAGCACCGTGGCAGGAAACTACCAGTTTTTCTACGGGGACGGGGCCTCCCCTCTTGTGGCAGCATTCGGCCCCCGCCTCGCCGTCAGCATTCCTCGCCCTGGCATCGTCCTCATCACCGATGTCAGCAACGTGCGCCTTCGCCAGAACTACTATGATGACCTTCTCAATCCTCTCATGCAGACCATCGCCGGCACAGGGGCGCAAGGCTATAGCGGAGACGGTGGACTCGCCGCCAACGCCACCTTTTCCAATCCTGGAATGACAGTGGCGAATCAGACAGGCTCCACGATTTATCTGGCCGATACGAGCAACAATATGATTCGCGCCATCACAGGCTCTACTATCAGCCGCTTTGCAGGCAATACGACAGCGGGTGCATCAGGAGATGGTGGACCCGCCTTGTCCGCCCTCTTCCGTGCCCCGTTTGGTCTCGCCATATCGCGCTCCGATAACTTGCTCATTACTGACCGCGGCAACTCCGTGGTGCGCCAAGTCAGCACGGCCACCGGCCTCACCAGCCTCGTGGCAGGCTCCTACACTGCTGGATTCAGCGGCGACGGAGGCGCAGCCACTGCCGCCCAACTCAACGCCCCCCGTGGCATTGCCCTCGATGCCACCAGCAATGTCTACATTGCAGATACACTCAATAGTCGTGTGCGGCGCGTCGATGCCGCCACGGGCATCATTACAACCGTGGCAGGCACAGGCACAGCAGGATTCAGCGGCGACGGAGGTGCCCCTACATCCGCCCAGTTCTCTACCCTCACAGGACTCGCCACCGATTCCAATGGCAACCTCTATGTCGCCGACACGGAGAATCACTGTATTCGCTACATCAACTTCGGCGCCAATACGATTCAGACAGTCGCTGGACAGGGAGGTCAGCCAGGCTTCGCCGGCGACTACTCCTTTGCAGCCTTTGCCCGCCTCAGCACGCCGACCCACGTGGCCGTCGACCCGGCCAATGGATATTACTACATCGCTGACGAAGGGAACCGGCGCATTCGCTACGTGGACCCTGCGAATGGCATCATATTCACCTATGCAGGAAATGGCTCCGCAGCCTCCTCGGGAGACGGCGGGCCGGCGCGCTGGGGCGTGTTTGCAAGTGTCGATTCCGTGGCGACTGACCGCACGGGCAGCACCCTCTATATAGCAGACTCCGTGGCCAGTCGGATTCGTGCTGTGGACCGCCCAACGAATCTCATTCGCACGGCCATCGGAACTGGCCAGCCCGGATTCAGTGGAGATGGGGGTGCTGCCTCGACCGCTGCCATCAGTTCCCCCACCACCGTGGTCGTGGACGCTGCCCGCAATGTCTTCTTTACCGATACGGCGAATCAGCGCGTCCGTCGTGTGGATGCGACAACTGGCGTCATTACTACCGTGGCAGGCTCAGGCGTGCAGGGCTTCAGCGGCGACGGAGGGCTCGCCACGGCTGCGGCCCTCAATACGCCTCGTGCCCTCGCCGTCCACTCCGCCCTAAGCACCCTCTTTATAGGGGATACGGCCAACTATCGCATCCGACGTGTCGACCTCGCCAGCGGGCTCATCACGACCATCGCCGGCACTGGTATGCCAGGCCCCATCGTTGCCGGCGCAGTGGCGGCCACCAGCCCGATTGACAGCGTGAGTGCATTGACCGTCGACCCCGCAGGAGCCCTCTATTTCGCAAATCCGGCCACTAACGGCCTCTGGACCATCCGTCCCTCCGATGGCACGTTTCAACCGACCTCCCAGCCGAGCAGCATTGGCTCCTATCTCGGAGACGCGGCCCCCCTCTCAAATGCCTATTTCTCCGCCCCTACAGGATATGTCTGTGACCCTGCGGGCAACTTCATCGTTTGCGACGACGGGAATAAGCGCATTCGACGCACCTATACATTCGGTAACTCGAACTTCCCCCGCTACCTCAATCTTGTGTTCCAGTATACGAACTACTTCGTCAGCACGGGCCAGGCCACCATCAAACTGAATGGCCACACCCTCTCCACCTTTAACGGCTCCGCCCAACAGAATCTCTCCTTTTCCTTCCGCGACTCGAACATCTGGGACTATCCCCTCCTCAGCTCCAATCCCGTGTTCGGCGACCAGACGCCGTGGCTGGAAATCAACGTGCAGAGTAACACAGGATATACCAAACTCGCGGGCATTGGCTGGGTGAACTTCTTCGCAGGACAGGAAGGTGCCTCCAATACGGTGGATTCCAATGCGGGCATTTTCATGGACAGCGGCCGACTCCTATTTCCCTACAGAAACAATGGGATTACGCTGGACAATGAATTCAATGATGCGTCCACGCGCAGTCTCACCTATACAGGGTCTCTGGTGTCCGCCTCGGACCCTGCCTTTAAAGAGGAGATTGCAGGAGCGGACCTGGGCCGCTGTTATCAGACCCTGGCTGCTCTCCCTCTTCGGACCTATCAGTATTCGGCCCCCTATTGCTCCACCTTTCACGCGCCACAGCTTGCCCAGCCTCGTCTTGGATTCCTCACCACGGAAGTGGCCCCCCACTTTCCCCACAGTGTGCAGCCCACCGCCCTGCCTGAAGCAGCGGCATGGGCACCCTCCACGATTCACACACTGGACACCTCCCAAATCAAGGCCGCGCATATGGGTGTCACACAGCTGCTGAGTGAACGCATCGCGAGCCTCGAACGACAGCTTGCACAGCTTCGCGCTGCTGCGGCGGTGGCAGCGGCAAACCCCACTCAAAGAAACGCCCCGCATTGATAGAAGCGGACTCAAGTATGGCAGCGCCTGATACTTCCTACCAGAAATATATTCCATATCGCTCCGATTCGGACTCTGACTATGAGTCCGAATCAGATGAATCGACCTCCTCATCCTTCTCTTCAGAGACGGGTTCGGACAGCTCCTCGAGCGAGTATGCCGCTCGCGTGGCAGCACCCAATCTCCCTCCCAACTTCCGCGCCCTCGCAGGAGGGCTCTCTCTCAACACAATCACAGGCACTCCTGCTGAGAATCCTCTCAGTGTTATCACCCCCTACGAAAAAGGATATCCCACCTTCAAATCCTATGAACTCGCGACGGACCCCTCTGGAGTCACCCTCAAGACGACTGCCGTGAGTGTCAACAACATCGTCATGCTTGACAGTCGTGACCGCGACCGCAGTGTCTTTGAACAACCGACCAGTCTGACTCTCCGACTTCCTCGTGTCTATAGCAACGTCACGAACTTTCAGCTCGTGCAAATCAAACTCCTATCCTCCTTTCTCTATTTCCGCTTGGACAAACACAATACAGATATTTCGATTCTCGAACTCGAGCGCACGGTGCAAAACGATTTTGGCGCGATTGTTCCAAACATCGTGAAGAACTTTATTCGACCTGGCACGTATAATATAGACACACTCCTCACCGAACTCACCACACAACTCAATCGCACCCCCGTCTTCTACGACTTTCCCAACGGATTCCAGGATTTCGCCCCTCGGTTCGCCGCCACGGGCGATTTCAGCCTCAACTTCAACTTCCCTGGGGACACCTACTACGATAGTCTGCTCGACCAGTTTATTCCGAACCCCACCATGAACACAATCATTACAAAATATTTCCAGCAGCAATATGCCGGCCTTTCCAGCTACACGACGGACCAAATCAAAATCGCCTATTATTACCCCGTCGTGAAGGAAATTTTACTTGATGACGCCTTTGACCACATCCTCAATCTGACCCTCACCACGTCGGCCCAGTATCTCCTCCCTGGAGAAACGGTGCGCAGCCGCTGCATCTTCACCTTCCAAGGCCTCAATGACCAGGTCATTCTGGAAGTCATCAACAACAACATTCCCGTGCTGGAGGATTATCGCGTGAAACACACCTTCCGCTATACGCTCGTGAATAAATACACGGCCTCCTACCAGGCCAACAATAATCACGTCACAATCGCCTCCCCCAGTCTGAATACGAGCCTGGTGAATCTGCTCAACTACAAACAGGCACAGTTTTTCGCGGAACAGCTCAATCAGAACGGTATCACGGAGGCGCAGTATAACTCCTTCGTGACGCAGAATACGGTCCTCCTGGCGGTGCTGAATGACCTCTTCTACTACATTCAGCAGTGGCTCGCCGTCTACTTCGCCGTGAATTTCAACACGTATGACCTCAACTATATCGCGTCCCCTGACCAGCCGATTGCCATTCGCAACGGCTTCCAGGCCACAGGCATTAGTTCCAACTATGACCTCGCCGTGCTGGAACGGAATCGGCCCCCTGTCAGCACGAGCATTCTCGCCCCTCTTCAGACCTCCGCCAAACCCTATTGGAATCGCCTCACGAGCCTGCCTGAGCCCACATTTGCCTTCCCCCTCAATCTGGAAACAGGCAATCCCTCCACGAGTTCCAACTACCCCTATGTCACCAGCCTCGGCCAACAGGACCGCTTTCACAAATTCGTCGGCGATGATGGGACCCTCTATACGAACCCGCTGACCCGTGCTACGGACATTGTCGTGCCCGTGGAACCGACCAAATACACCGTCTTCCGCTTCCGCTCTCCCGTGCGCCAGACTCTGCAAGTCCAGACGCTGCCTCGTCCCACTGCCTTCCGCTATCCTGCCTACAACACTGTGGCCTATGACCTTTCTGCCCAGACCCTCTTTGACAACTCCTATGCCTTTATCGAGAACGCGCAGAACCAGAAAATGGACCCCGCTGCCAACTTCGCCAATCGCTTCTTGGAATCGACCCCAGGTTTCACGGCGGCCATGAGCACCAGCAACTTCGGCGTGTCCTATGCCTCTTCCCTGGCATACTGGGGCTCCAGCAACGACTATGTGCAAGTGGGAGATACACGCCGCTTCTATCAACTGCGCACACCGCTGCCGCCAGCCTATAGCACACTCGCCGCACCAGGCTACCGTTACCCCCTCAGCCTCACGATTGCTCCACCGGACCCTGCCTCCACCTTCACAACCCCCATGAACCTCTATTTCTATCACGACCGCGGAGCGTTTATGGCGGATGTCTCGAGTAATCGCACCGAATCCCCTTATAACTATCTCGCCTCCGTGAGCACAACGACATCGATGAGCTCCGCCACACTCACCTTTCAAGTCTATGGTGACCAGACGTATTATATTCTCGCCCGCTCCCAGGAACTCGCCATTCCCACCCAGCGCTTCCGCCTCGCTCCCTGGTTCCCTGCCGGCTCCGCCTTTACAGCCTTGACAAGCACGCTGACAGGATTCGACCCTCTTGCCGACCCTCAAACTCCCGCAGCCCTCTCCAACTTCAACTATGCGGCCGTGGCCGACCCTGCCTACATTCGCCTGCCGATTCAGTCTAGTATTCAAACGGCGGCCACCCAGGAGGCCCTCTTTTCTCCGCTCACATTCTCCACTGCGCACATTGGCTACGACGCCGCAGGGGTCAGCACTGACTTGACGGATTATTGTGGGTTCCAGAGCGGCGCGCCGAACTCGAATGGTTGGCCAGGTGCCTTCTTGCGTGTGGACCCTATCACGGGCTACGCCTTTCAAGTGGATAAGGGGTATGACCCTGCCTCGCAGACCTATACGAACCCTGTCTCGGGCAACTTCATTCTCGAGCCAAATGGAGGCGGCGTCTACACACCCTCTACAGTGGTCGCGCGTGAAACAGTGCTTGCGCATTGGTATGGCACGAACTACATCCCCAACTCACTCAATCAGCCAGCCATGCTCTCCAATGAGATTGCCCCGTCGAACATAATCCGCCCCTTTTCCGCTACCACCACAAATACCCCTCTCGCCGGCTACACCTATGCAGGGTCGAACTCAGCCATTCAGTTCGGCGACGGTATCTATGGCCTCGGTCTCATCCCTGGACAAGGGCTCTGGGATATTCAGCGCGTGATGTTCAAGTCAGTCTACACGACGGGTTCCGCTGCCACGGATGCCAATCGAAATATTGCCTATATTGGTATCTTCCCTGCCAACACCACTGTCAATAAATTCGTGCATGAAATCACGCTCCAGGATGCCACCGCTGTCCTCCGCTTCTCAAAAGCAGTGACCTACACGCCGTCGACCTTGAATATTGGCTTCGACGGCGCAGAAGGCACCTACTACGAATTCAGCCGCGACAGCAACTGGCGCATCGGCACCAAGTCCTACCTGAACGGCTACGACCAGGTCCGCAGCACCATCAACACGGATATCAATGCGGCCTACACGATGATTCCCTTCGACCAGAATGGCAAGTTCCTCACCTATCAAGGTCTCGTAGGCTCCCCTGTGCCCTACCCTTTCTACTCGGATGCCTCCGCGGGCCTCACCTATTTCGACGGCACCAGCAGCCCTACGCAACAGGGGATTGTTGTGCCGAGGACCAAACTCGTGCCCGACCCAGAACGCGGCCCTCCTGCAGGATATGACCAGACGCAGTCGAAATATGAACAGTCCGTGCCGATTGGAACCAACCTTCTGCAGTATATCAATCCCTATCCCTTTGCTCTTCTGTCGAATACGATGAAACCGTTCGACCCCCTCCCCTATGCACCCAGCCACGTGGTGGCCGACGTGTCGGGCTACATCTTAACAGAGGATTCCGTCTATCGCGTCTTCCAGTATCAGGCAGATATCGAGGATACGACACTTGTGGAGCACTATCAATTCACACTCGACCAGATTTATCCGGCCGCCGAGTCGAATGTCCAGTTTATTGGAGCCGCGGCCAACGAGTCCGAATACGCATTTTTCGCGTATTCCAATCTGGCCACGCCTACCCCAGGCACGAGCAAACTCCTCATTCGCACCATGTCCCCCTTTACAGGGGAAGTGAAGGAGACCTATGAGATTGCGAACCTCCCAGGATTCGACCCCACTGTGCAGCAGATTACGAATGTCACCTACAACAACTTCGGCGGCTTCACTCTCGCCTTGAAACAGGGCACAGGCAGCGGCGGACTCACGGCGATTTGCAAACACACGGCGGCGACATCGACAATGACTCTCATTAATAACCTCGATACCCTCGGATTCAACTCCAATGTTGACCGCTTCATTACACGCCAAGCGCCCAAAGAGGATACGGGCAAGTTCTACATTTTCCCCTATCGCACAGGACTCGCAGGCGCTGAACCTGAAGGTCTCATCGACTATGCAGTGGCCACACCGACCACGAGCCTTGTGACTGCCAACCCCTTCTATAAGTATCTCGCCACCACGGGGGAGCAGAACACCTTCGCGAGCTCGAATGCCCCCACCCTTCTCCAGGTCTTCAACTTGAGCAATGCGGCGTCGTCGAATCCCACGGTCTATTGGCAGCCGATTATTTCTCGCCAGCCCTTCTTCGACTATATCTATATGATGTCGCCCGCCGATTCCAACCACTTCTATCAAGTCGTTGGTTACACGCCCTCGAACCAGCCCTACAACACATCGAATGCCACGCTCCTGCAGTCGCGCTATGCCTTCCCTGTTGCCACGAGCAACTTTACACAGGGCGGCAATGGCTCCAAATGGTCCCTCGTCGGCAACATCCTCTATGGCAATCGTAACGATACGCAGGACGGCCCTCGAAAGGTGTTCAATGCCTGGCAGCTCTTCTATCCCGTGCAGCGCGTGGTGATGCGCCAGGTGGCCAAGAACTTCACGAACATGTATGACCTCTCGGGTCTCGAATATTCGGAATATCCCCACATGGCCCTGATAGGGTATGACGCCTCAGGAGCCATCACGGCGGATACATCCTACCGCTGGGGGTTGGAACGCTCGAGCAACTTCAAAGTGGCCGATTTCTCCTTCCGCGGACCGACGTTCAACTCGTTCCTCTTCACCTTCCCTCTTGAACAATCCAGCCCCGCCAAGCCCTACTACTATCTCGCCGTGCGCGGCTACAGCCCCACAGAGAAGTCGCAGGTGCTCATGCGCGTATCGGCCATGAACAGGTATGATTATGGCTATGTCTCTATGGGCGACTTGAGCGACGAAGTCCCGCTGCTAAGCACGGCCTCCAACGCGTTCACACCCGACTACTGGGGCTCCCTCAATGCCTTCAACTCGAACTTTGTCATCGGGTCCAACGGCAAGATTTTCGGCGCGAATGTTGTGCAAGGCTACGCGGGCTCCAACTTCTCGAATGTGACCGGCTTCGGGGATTTCTACGGGCGCTTCGTGGCGCTCTACAATCAATACAATGCGCAAGTGCAACTTGTGCAGAGCATTAACTCAAATGTGCGCCAGGAGATGCTCAACTTCATTCAGACCGACCTGCAATATATTCTGCCGGCATCGTCCCTCAATCGCCAACGATTCACCGACCCTCTTACGTTCCAGATTCAGTGGAAATCGGCACTGATTCCGCAATATGCCCGCCTGGAGGAAAACTGGGGACTCGGCTGGAATCTGGGCTACGCGAAGGCGGACACATCCTATGACACCGTGCACAAGGCCGATTCCTTCTACAAGATTCTTGACGATTTCATCAATCTCCGCCTCAATCCTGAATATGATATGAATCGGATGGACACGTCTGCAAAGGAGAAGTTGTCGGCGACGCAGGAGCCGACGGGGGCTACGAAGGCGTTCCATGCGAAACTGCTGCTCGCCAACTTTGGCAGCTTCGCGCAGACACTTATTTCCAATCCGCTGAGTTTCAATCCTCCTCTTGGGCGCATTGACAAACTCTCGTTCGAGTGGGTGGACGTGGCCGGCGCAGTGATTGACAACTCGGACTGTGAATGGAACGCTGTGGTGCAAATCGTCGAGAAGAAGGAGGTGGCCGAGATTGGTCTGCCGATGCGGCTTGACCCAACTAGGGGAGCGATGGCGCTCCCCTCGCCCCTTCCCAAATGAGTTGCCCGCATAACGCGGGCAACGAATCATTTGCCTGCGGCGCAGGATTCGTAGTAACTTGCAGGGATAACGCACCCAACAAATATTCAGCAGAACTAAGAAGAGACGATGGACATGTCTGTAACTCCTCCGATACACTATCCACGCGCCGGTGGCTCCCCCGTGCAAGACCTCCCTATTGGGGACCAAGGCCCCGCCGATTTCTATCCTCCCGTGTGCCTCAAAACGCACTGGGACCCCACAACGATTCTTCGCCGCACTCTCCCCTCTGGAGCTGCCTTGGCCCTGCCTCTCGATCCCCGCCCATGGACACGAGTCTGTATGCAGTATACAACTGCTGGAGAGCAGGAGCGTGCACCGGATGTGCCCGCAAGCGTGGTGCTCCCCTCTGGAGGACAGTTCTACCCTCCTGGGCGCTACCAGGCCGCCATCGACGAGGAATCGCAACTCCGTCGTCTGGACCGCCCTCTTGGAACTTGCGAGGGCAATCAATGGGAGCCGAGTCTCCGCAGTGATATGTTCAATGCACATGTGCTGGTCCCAGACCGTGCTCCACCGGCCGACCCGACACGTGTGCACGAAATCTCCTTCCCGAGGGCCCTTCTCCGGACTGGCCCCTATGACTGTCGTGAGGCGAATGACCGTGCCGCTGTTGCGATGACCTCCGACTTCATCTTCAACAATGCGACGAAGCAGGACAGGTATAAGACCATGGGGAAGGCAGCCCGCCCTGCCTTGCCTGCTGCCACTCTTCAGGCAGCAAGGCCGGCAGAACTTCGTCCTGACCTCGATTTCAGTGGCAGGCCTGAATTCGTGGCAGGTTCCTACGGAAAGCAGGCAGCGATTCAACGGGCCACCCTACAGACAGAGGCAGTGGGCGTAAAAGCGCAGCAGGTCTATCAACGTGAACTCGGCATTCAGACACCCCCTGTTGGGGTGCTGCCAACAGGCGCCAGTGCCCGCGCATAAGGCTTAGATGCCATGCGGCTTGTGCCCGCCCATAGGGGCTGGGTGCCGTGCGCATAAGGCCCAAAGACGTGATTCTCTGCCCTCTATAAGACAGTGATACGAATGTCACACTCATCCAAACGTGTTCTTCAGCTGAGGGGACTTTTAGGCCCTAAGCCGAATCATCCATGGGGTGCTCTTCTTCCCCAAGTTCTTCTGTGGTGTTTCCGCCGATTCTGCGTCGATAAGCTCATAAGCATTCATCATATGGGCCCTATTTCGGAGCAGATATGGGCCGACCATTTCGAGCTTGTGCATCGTTATTCTCCAAAGGGGCTCGATACCATATCAAGGGACTGGTTTACTCCTGAAAATATAGACAATATCTATTCCTCACTTGAAGAGTGGGACTTATTCTTTATAGAGTGTCTAGGTGACATTGATGATGCTATGCAGACAGATGATGAAACGGCACAAGATGAACTGTCCGAGTTCTTGGACGAGGATATCTCCTTTGTCATACGCGACTGGTTAGAGGAGGAGTTCAAACCCTTTCGGATTTTCCCCTCTACAGAGGCGGAGGACGACCTATTTACAGATGCACAGATGACGAATCTTGTGCAGGCGCTTATGAACTACGCCCAGGCCCACCCTATTGTTGCTCCTGCTGCAGACGAGCCTGCGCCGGCTGAGCCGGCCGAGCCGGCCCATTTGATTCTTCCTCCTTCGGACCCTGAGCCTGAGCCTCAGCCCGCTCCTGTCCCAGGGGCCCCTACCCCCACTCCTGCCCCCACTCCTACCCCGCCGGTCGCCGATGCCATTCGCGCGCGCCGTCGCACGCTCTGCCTCCGCCCCCGTGACCGCTCCACTCGTGGAAAAACAAAGAAACTAGAACACCGCGCCTAATCAAAGAAGGGTCCTCCCACCCATGTTCCTAGAACTCCTATTTCTGTCCGCCATCCTCTTTCTCGTTGCCGTCCTCTTCTACAAACAACGTGCCCCCGACCTCCAGATTCTGCAGCTCGAACACGACCAAATCTCCTCCCAACTCGCCGACCTTCTGGAAGAGCAGCAACCGATTGTCATTCGAAGCACCGTCCCTCCGCGTGGACTCAGCGCAGAGTCCCTCGCAAAAGCCCCCCGTCTCGCCACCTTTCCAGTGGGTGGCCAACCCCTCTCGGCCATTCTCGCACAACCCTCCCTCCTCGCCTCTGCCGCAGGTGCCCCCACTCTTTCGCTTGAACTCCGACGGAATCTCGCAGAGGAACTGTCGATTCCAGTCTGGGCCACCCGGAACTGGCTGCCCTATTTCTCCCAGTGTAGCCTCCTCGGCCCCCTCCTGGGAACCATGCGCGCAGAAGCAATACTCGGTGGCATGGGAATGTGGAAGACGACTGCCAAACTCACTGCCTTCGCCCCTACAGAGGGGGCCTATGTCGTCAGCATTCTCTCCTCTGAATCGGAGCAGTATCTCCCGAAATCATGGCACTATCGCTACATCTCCTCGCTCTCGACAAATGATACGCCGCTCGTATCGGACATCAAGTTCCTCGACATTGTTGTTCGCCCAGGCACGGCTCTCCTGATTCCTCCTCACGCGATAGTCAGCATGGAGCCTACGGAACATGCCGCCTTTTCCGCCGCGGCGATTCTCGAATACCATGAGCCTATTAGTCTCCTGGCGAAATCCTTTCTTGAGAATTAGGCAGGAAGAGTGATGCCCCCCCAGCCTAAGCAGAAAGGACGTATACAAATTACGATTATGGGTCTCAAGACACCTCCTCACGGCCCTCTTGCAACTCCGCAACGGAGCCCCGCCTTTCGAGTCATGACACCGAAACTCTCGCCCATGCTGCGCCCCCTTGATGACGCGTCATCCATCTCCTCTTTCGAGGATGAGTCGAGTTCGGAGGACGAGGAAAAGGCGGCCGAGGAGTTGCACGCAGTCATTGACACATTCAAGCATCAGATGCATCAAATCTATGTGGCCTCACAGGCGGCGGAGCAGCAGGTGGGTCGCCTCCTGACACGGGCCAAAGAGGAGACCGCCCCTGCGGTGGTCGAACCGTTGCGTCCGCGACCTGCGATGGCTGCGTGGCTGGCTGCACGCGGTCTCCCTGCCGACCCGAGTCTGGAAGAGTGCATGACCTTTTGTCTAGATGCCGCGGAGTCTCATGACTTGGAGACGCGCACCATCCTCTTCAGTCAGGACGATGCGGCGGTCCTCACGCGAGGGCAGCGCCGTGTCACTGTATTTGATATGCTACGGCTGATTCCTGCCCTGTTTCATTAGAGGGTAGAGACAAGAATAGAAACTATGCTATAGAATAGAATAGTCTCTGTCCATGGGAGAACGTGGGAGGACCTTTGCAACCATTTCATTAGGCGACTTGGCGGAGTATATCGATACGAACGCCGTCGCAACGATTGAACAGGACATAAACAATCTGAAAAAGTCTCCTGAAAAGATTCTCGAGTTTGATGCGAAGGTAGACAAGTTACTTGCACTCGCTAGGGAACGGCTTCAAGGAATCGGAACCACTGAGGAAAAGACAAACTTGCCTAAGTTGGAACAGACGCGTGGGATTTTACAGAGGCCTGTGAAAGCTAATGCGACACGCGAGGAAAAGCTAGTGATTGCGTTCTATTGTATTAAAATCCTGAAACACATTCCACGGGGGATCAGCCATATTGGTCCTGCAAGCCTTGGTGCATTTGGTGCCCCCCTCTTCAGAAACCAAAAGGCCAATCTGTATCTACCCACGAGCAATGTGAGGCGTGGTGTAGCATCTACAGGGCCTGTGTGGGGACAACATGCACTACGTCGAACCAATACAGGGCGTGCAGCAGAGGTAAGTTCTGGACCTGCCGCTGCTGCCGATGAGGAAATCGAAGACGCGCCGCCTGGCTTTGGACTGCCTGAAGTTGTTCCTGCCCCTGCTGCCGCTGCCGCGGAACCTCCTGCTGCCATAGTCCCCTTTCAAGCAATCAAGCCAGAGATGGAGAAGATTCGGCGACGCATGCTCGATGATAAGCTCGCTTATATGGGTCGTGGGTGGCTAACATGGTTGGGCAATCCAACGAGACCCCTTCGCTTTGTCGACATCGTGCCAAAAGGTGTAAAACTTCCTCCTCGAGTGAATCCAAAGGGATTGCTGCCTATACTTATTGTAAAATTCATAGGACCTGCTCCAGGTCCGCGAAAAAAGCGTAGAACTAAGAAAGTAAGAAAGCCAGAACAACTTCTTCTTACAAATGCCCCGCCTCGTCTCCTTTTGACAAACGGGCGAGCGGGGCTGAACACGCCCCCTGCCTCTCCTCGCCTTCCCAATGGTATTCCTCGTTTGAATAGGAATGGAACTCCTCCCGCGAGTCCTGAGGCGGCCCCCGCTCCAGGTGTCATTCTCCTTCCCAATGCAAATCGCCCTGTCCAACCTGTAGAGGAAGTGATACAGGCGGTGCATATATTGGAAGGGCAGCCTGAGGCAGCTCCTGCCTCTCCTCGTGCTGCCTCTCCTCGTGCTGCCTCTCCTCGTGCTGCTTCTCCTCGTGCTGCTTCTCCTCGCCCTGCATCCCCTCCCTCTCCTAGAAGAAATATGACGCGCAGAGCAAATGGCCTGTCTCTAAAGAAACTTGCGCTCGGGGCTGGCTCACTCTTGGTGGCATTGTTTGCAGCAGGTTTTATTGGCAGGGAACAAGAAGAGGTTGTCGCCCCCGTTGTCGAGCTTCGAGTTCCTATGTCGAACGCGCTTGTCCGTGTAGGAAACGTGCAGAACTTGGGGGTGTTACCCAGGATAACTCTCAGAAATCGCCCCTACAATCCATTTTTCGCAGAAGGGGCACTTGTTCGTTCGAATCAGCTAGTTCTTGACAGTGTCGGCGACGTTGAAGAGATAAACCTAAATACTGCGGAGGACATTCGTGCAGCGAACGAGGCTCGTCGTGTGGTAGAAGAGAAACGTCTTGCGAAAGAGAAAGTTCGTGCGGCAATAGAGACTCGTCGTGCTGCCACAGCCAAAGGAGTTGTATTAGCGAACAACAAGCATCAACTTAACGCGGAAATCGGTCCCCGTATGAATCTACGAGGAATCACAGTGAAGATGATGCGGGCTACACTCCCTCGAATGGAAACAGCCGTGACAACCACTCTAAAGCATGGCACGGCACAGGTTTCCATCGAACCGATTCAACAGCCGATTCCTGGAATCATGCTCCCTTCTGGAGATAAATTTGTCTATTTTACAACGCTCGGTGTGCCTTCTATAGAGTGGACAGGGGCTAAAAAATATGTAGATTATGCACTCGAGCTCCAGTTTGATAAGTCTACGACTCTCGAGGAAGTATTTAACCAAATCGAGAAGATTATTCTTGAGAAAATAGGATTTATTGGCAGGAAATTGCGTTCAAGTGCAATCGACGAAATCATTATCAATGGAAATAAAGTTACACTAACTGAATCGTCCAGACATGACCCAATCATAAAGTATATAAAATAACAACACGGTTTATTCCTTGCGTCTAGTTAGAAAGGGAGCAGACATTATGCTTCAATTGATACAACCTGGTGAAACGCTTGACGATGTGCTCAAACGCCATGGATTTAAGGGGGGCATCGCGGCAATGGATGCGTTGCTTGTAAAGCACACCGGCAAACGCGGCAGAACACAAAAGGGTGGTCAACCTCCAGGATATGTAGAATACCAAAAATTCGAGCTGCGAACTCGAGCCGTGCAAATGTATGGGCCTGCGTATGAACGGGCAATGAGGCAGCAAGGAGTTGCAGCGGGCGTTGAAGATGTAGGGGCTGAACAAGGGTGGGGGGCATCGGCAGCCCTGGTCGCTGCAGCGGCTGTCCTAGCGGCATTCTATTCCATATACACTGCCTTCAATGAACCTGCAAGAGTTATGGGGAGTATGGGGGGAGGCAAACATGCGGCATCTGTGGACCCCGCTCTCCATACCTTTTTGCACCATCTCGAAGAGCGTGTCGACCCATGCTTTTTCGCGGTGCTTTCCGCCCTCACAACGCCCACACACTTTAAAGATGGAAGGATATCACTTGATGTCTTTTCGGAACTCTGTGTGCACGCAGGCATTGCGTTGGGTGACATCCCGCTTGAAAAAGGCCCACGTAGCCACTCTGCGATGCGCGTGACTAGCACACGCAGGAGTGGAAGCAGTCCCATTCGCAGGAGTGGAACTGCACGTGCACGTGCACGCGCCCACCGCAGAGGTTAGATAGACACTATTTTGAACATTCAACTCTATGACATACACTATATCATAGAACTGAATGAGAGGAGAGGGGGTGACCGGGAATCGAACCCGGGACCACTTGGAGATTCTAGCATTGACTGCAGGCGCCGCTTGCCCAAACCAAGTATACTACCACTGTACAATCACCCCACAGTATTCCCTATCTGCGCCGCTTTAGGTGGACGGCGTGTTACACGCCGCCGCGGCCCTTCGCGGCCACTATCCCTACCCTAAAATTGCAGGCAGCAACGCCCCCTCTCTCTTGCACCTATTCTATGGAGCTGCTGAATGATGACCAACGCTACGCCTTTGAAGCCGTTGTCGCGGGTCGTTCTGTGTTTCTTACAGGCCCTGGTGGCACAGGCAAGTCTTTCCTTCTCCAAACACTGTATGGATGCTACAAGGCGCGCACTGGAAAGGTGATGTCCGTCACGGCTCTAACAGGATGCGCGGCGCTCCTTCTTGGTCCCTGGGCCAAGACACTCCATTCCTGGGCAGGCATTGGGCTCGGCAAGGCCCCTGCAGAGGCCGCCGCGCGCATGATTGGCGCCGACCAGAAGAAGCGTCGGCGCTGGCGGGCCACGAACTGTCTCGTCATTGACGAGGTGAGCATGCTCACCCCCTACCTTCTTGAGTATCTCGATGTCATTGCCCGCGCCGTGCGCAAATGTGACCGACCCATGGGCGGTCTCCAAGTCGTCTTCGTAGGGGATTTCTACCAGCTGCCGCCGGTCATGAAGGCGGCCGAGCAGGCCGCGCTCGCCCCTGGTGCGGCGGAGCGCACCTTCGCCTTCGAATCCCCCCTTTGGGGGCAGCTCGTGTCTGAGACTATCACACTCCGCCAGATTGTGCGCCAGAAGGACCCTGAGTTTCAGCGGATTCTCAATGAGGCGCGCGTGGGCGAACTCTCGCCTGAATCCTATGCGGCCCTGGAAGCGCGCAAGACCATGGAATGGAAACGCCAGGAAATCAAGCCGACCCTTCTCTTTACGAAGAACACAGATGTCGCCACGATTAATGAGAGTCAACTGACGAAACTCACCGCGGCAGAAGTGGTGTTCACGGCGAAGACGACGGCGCCTCCACGGATGCCGGCGGACATTGTGCAGATGTTCGTGGAGAAGCTCGATAAGGATGCGCCGTATGAACCGACTCTTGTTCTGAAGGAGCGTGCCCAGGTCATGCTGCTCGTGAATCAGGACCCTGAGGCGGGGCTCGTGAATGGCTCGCGCGGAGTGGTGACGGGCTTCTCTCCTACAGAGGGATGGCCCCTCGTGAAGTTCCTTCACGGACCCCCCTTTCCAGTGAAAGTCGCGCCGGCGGAGTGGAAATCGGACGCGGACAATGAAGAGGATGCCGTCGTGCGTGCGCAGATTCCTCTGCGCCTCGCCTATGCAGTCACGATTCACAAGTCGCAGGGCTCCTCTCTCGATTCTGCGCTGGTGGATGTAGGGCCCTCGACGTTTGAATATGGTCAAGCGTATGTGGCCCTTAGCCGCGTGCGGAACTTGGAATCGGTGTTCGTCTTTGAGATTCATCCGCGCGCCTTCCGCGCGCATCCTGCTGTGAAGGCATTCTATGCGGCAGAGGAGGCGCGGGCGGCGGCCATGCGTGCGGCACGCGCAGCGGAACAGGCCATGGAGCCGGCCGCGCCTGCGGTCGATGAGGAGCCCACTGCCACGGCCCTGGAAGGACTCCTGCGCCGGTTTGAGCATCTGCCTGCGCGAAGCATGAAGGTTGTGAAGGCGGAGGAGCCATGTTAGCCACCTAGAACGAACGTGACATCTGCCACGAGCCCTCCTGTGCTAAAGAGAAGAAGTGCATCCTCCAGTGGAGTTCGCACCTCTTTTTTGGCGAAATAGATGACGGCGGCAAGGAAAAAGGGGATGGCCATGAGGTCTCCAAAACGGGCGGGGTTCATAGCGGGCGCGACTTACTCTACTTTCGCCGTGTCATTTTCCTGCCGTGCTTGCCATCCCCCTTTCGAGTATGTCGGCGGCGGCGCGCGCCCCCTTCGTGTCCTCCCGCCGCGTCGGCTGCCGCTGCTGCCCGCTTCTTATACTTCTGCTGCTGGGTAAGTGAGCCTCGTCGCCTCCTTTCCAGCCGATTGATATACGAACTTGGATCATCGTATTGCCATTGTGAGAAGTTTCTCAGGAACGATTTAAATTCAGCTTGTAAGCCTTCATGTTTAATCAAATCGACATCATATCGCTTTAGAGCATTTACACCATCCCGCACCTGACGAAACTCTTCGAGGGTATTTCGCGTAGGCACTGGTTTGATAGCCTCAAATAACTCATGCAGACTCTTTGGGGCATCTTCAGGATGTTCTTTCATGTGTATCACAAAGTCTAGACCATTTAAATCTTTTGCATCTTCATCTCCATCATCTACTTTTTTAGCCTGTTCTTTCATATATGCTTCATCCAGTTTCAGAAGGCGTTTTATGTCTTTTACATCAAACGGATTTGGCATAGATTCAACCATGCGGCGTGGGTCTTTCCCGAATACTGTTTTACTGTAGGTCCCTTCAGAGCGTGTATAAGGGGCTCGACAAATCACATAGTAATAAACAGCTGGCTTCGGTAGTGCGTCAAATACATCTTTAAACTCAAGTGTCAGGCGATTCTTTAAGGTCTTATATGTAATCGGCTTGGCTGGGTCTAGTTCAGGTAGCGGAGGATATACAGATTGCTTATATAGGTCTTCTACCACATCGATATCAACTTTATCCGAAAGGGCTGTGGTTACACCAAGCGCAAACCTCTTACATTCTGCCCTATCGGCTTGTTTTGCCTTCGGAATAAGCTGCCTCTCGTTAATTGGATACGGATAGACACCAGATTTGTAAATCATATCAGGAAATCTGGCAAAATAGGATACAGCAAGTGCGGGAAAGAAGTCTCCTTCTGTGTATACATGAATCGATTTACCATCGATATGCGCTTCCAGCTCAGGTATATGATTGACCGGGTCACTGAGCATCTTTTTTACACCATCCTCTGTAAAGAGGTTTAAAAAGGGGCATACCTCCTCTTCCATTGTCGAGTTGCCGCAAAGAGCGAGTGTCACAACCGTAATGCCTTTTGGAAGACGAAAGCGGCTGGAGCCAAAGTTGCTGCCCTCGTTGGCATTTTTACCTATATCCTCTACCCCGTGGCCCATTACAATATAAGGAGTGGGCGTATCGTCATCATGTCCAGCAGCAGCGGCGGCGGCCATATGCGTCGTCTATCTACTGGAGGGTCTGGATTTGTATGAAACAGCCCTGCGCTAAAATTGCATATGCGCTCGATACATTTGCGTTCAGTATCTACTAGATTTGACGCCCCTGCGAGGAAATCCCATGCCCACTTCTTTCTCTGCTAACACTACAGTTCCCCCCGCCCGGATGGATGACGTGAAAAGTATCATGTCAGCCACCCAGATTGCAGATGATGCCGCCCCCGTCGTAGGGGCCGCCACCCCAGCGTCAAGCTCCCGCGGCACGACTCCAAAGGCGGGACGCAAGGCGCCGGCAGCGCCGGCCACCACACCCCCTCTTAAGCCTCGTCGTAAATCAAGCACGGCGGCCGCCGCTGGCGGTTCTCCTAGCTTTGTGGCAGTGGCAGCCGCCGCTGCAGCCGCGGAGCTTCCAGCCCTTACGCTTGATGTTTCAGGGGTGCCACTCGGCACCACGCTGCCGACGACAGGAGGCACGGGCGCAGCAGCCCCCACGCGCGCCGTTTCACGCGGCAAGGCACAGCCATCCGTCTCCATCACCGTCCCTGAGCCTCCTGCTTCAGCAAAGCCGAAGTCAGTCGGCAGTGGAGTCACATTCGTGACTCCTGAGCCCCTCCTCACAGACAATGACGACCGCTTCGTCATCTTCCCTCTTAAGCATCATGACCTCTGGGCGAAATACAAGCAGCACATGGCTGTCTTCTGGACTCCAGAGGAGATTGACCTTAGCCGCGATATGAAGGACTGGGAGAAGCTGAATGACAATGAGCGCCACTTCATTAAGCACATTCTCGGATTCTTCGCGGGCAGCGACGGCATTGTCATGGAGAATCTCGCCACCCGTTTCTCCCGCGAAGTCCAGTGGCCCGAAGCGCGGTTCTTCTACGCCTGCCAGAATCTGCTGGAAGCAGTCCACAGCGAAACGTACAGCCTCCTCATCGACACGTATATCAATGACCCGAAAGAGAAGGCGGACATCCTTCATGCAATCGAAACCATCCCCGCAGTGAAGAAGAAGGCCGAGTGGGCGCTCCAGTGGATTGACTCCGCCGAGGCCGATTTCCCCACGCGTCTCCTCGCCTTTGCAGCTGTCGAGGGTATCTTCTTCAGCGGAGCCTTCTGCGCCATCTTCTGGCTCAAGCAGCGTGGGGTCATGCCCGGCCTCACTCTCTCCAATGAGTTCATTGCACGCGATGAGGGTCTTCATACCGATTTCGCCTGCCTCCTCTACAGTAAAATCCTCAACAAGCTCCCGAAGGAGAAGGCGCACAAGGTCATTCGCGAGGCCGTGAAGATTGAGAAGCATTTCATCACGAAGGCGCTGCCATGTGAGCTCATCGGTATGAACGCGGAGCTCATGAAGCAGTACATTGAATTCGTGGCGGACCGCCTCTGTCTCCAGCTCGGCTACCCGAAGATTTACCGCGCGACGAACCCCTTCGATTTCATGGAGCGCATCTCACTCGAGAACAAGGACAACTTCTTCGAGAAGCGGGTCTCCACATACGCAAAAGCTGCAGTGGGTAAGAAGCGCGAGGACATGCAATTCGGCCTCGATGCAGCGTTCTAGAGGAATCATGCAATACTGCACACTACTTTTACCCTTTTTTAGAGGATACAAGTAGAATGTCACTGCGTACGTCTACACGACGCTCCCGCCATGCGGTGGGTAAACTGGAACTTCGGGCCTCGATGACCTTGACTGGTATACTCGCGCACTTCACAACAGATAAAGATGCTATTCAGTTTGTTAAGCACAACCCCTATTACATTGGATTTATCGAAGCCCTTGGCCTCGAAGTCGATACACGTGCTACAACGATTGAGGGACTTATTAAGCCATCCAAACTTTTAAATGCATACAGTGCGATGCATAAAGAAATGACTGGGAATATACCATTGATTCGTCGCCTTATTAAGTCCCTTCAGCGCAAATACAAAGGAAAAGCAAAAGGGCTTTTTAACATTGTACCTCCAGCACGCATTATGAATGGGTCACAGCATGGAGGAGCGCGCCTTATAGTAAACTTTATAGGCAGTTTATTACTACTTATATCTCTCGGATATTCTGGCCTGGGTGCAGTAAAAGAGTATGAAACCAAATCTGCAGTAGCTGTTAGTTCTCATGGATTAGGCTTTGCAGCGGGTAAAGCACTTGTTCATGTGGCTACGGGAGCACTTCATGCAGTTCCTGTCGTGGGAACAGCTATGAATCTAGCTTCTTCCGCCCAGGGCGCATTAAGTGACTGGATGACAAGCTTTTCAAATATTCCAGACGCAGCAAGGCCTTTGTTAATAAAAGCGGAGATGTCTGCGGGTACGCGTATAAGGAGTCAACTCGCTGCAATTACTGCGGCTCAGAATAAAATACAGGAGGAACGTTCTGTATATTCACAGTATGCTGAAAAACATGAGAATATTACGGTTGTATATTCAGAACGCAATGAAGATGGTCAGCTAGTAGAAGTACGTCTACAACCTTTTAAGGGGATTGCAACTCAGCCTGCAAAGGCTGCGGCACGTTTAGCTGAACTTCCTACGATACGAGAAAGGCAGAAGCATTTGATAGAAGAAAAAGAGGCTGAGACAGCATTACAACTTACAGGCGTTCAAGCTACAGAAAAATCAGTAGGTCAGACTGTTATGATATTCTGGACAGGCACTCAGGAGAATGTGACTAAACAAAAAGGAAGATACAATGCTGCATATAATGATGAAATGGCTGCACGTGCCTTGAATGCTAGCTATGCTACTGAACAAGCGAATCTTAATGCCACATTAATAAGACAGGCACAGTTTCCAATGGCACTCCCCTTTTTAGAGTTTCTTGAGCCTGCAGAAGTAGGAAAGGCTATTTCTGAGGCAGTGAAGCGCAAGTTAGAGGATGTTGCATTCGACGTTGCGGAACTGCCTATAAGTGAAACATCAATGACTTCGGGTGCTATACCTGCTATTAAGGAAAAAATAGATGGTATTATTGCATCTGTAGAGGCATTAGATGTAGTGAAAGACCTTCCACCCAAGCTGCGTACTGCAATCGTACGATACATTCGCGATTCATTAATGAACGGGTTATATCGGAAAAGATTAAATAATCTTCTGGCACAAAAAGAGGAGTTAGACGCTCAGCTTGCGAACCTAGCACAAGATATAGATTTCGATAATGATATGGACCTTATTAAGGCAGTTACTGATGAAGCGGAACGCAGGGGCTTGGATCTTACGCCTGAACATAATCAACAGTTATTAAATATGATGACTGATATGACAAAACTAAATATGAAGCCTAGAGATGTAAAAGCAATGGCGAAACTTATGGTTAATTTATTTGCAGGAAAACAAAAGATTCGTATGATTCCTGAAGCAGATATACCCTCTCTCTTAGAATCAGTTCATGTTTCTCAATCGGACCAATTTCAACGCGCATTCTGGGAGTTTTTAGTGTGCTTCTCATATACTGGTTTACCCGTCGTTGTGATTTGGTCACACCTTATGCGTTCTTTGAATCAAGTATCAAGCGCAGGCACGGGTCTCACACTAGAAGATGTGGAAAGGGTATCGCAAAGGCAAGCGCATAGGCTACTTGCTAATATTAGAGAAAGTGCGCCTCCAGCTGTAGCTGCACTTACAAATCAACCGTCGGTGCAACAACAACTTGCACAAACACAACAAATGCTTATGTTGATGATAGCAAATCAGGTTGCACAGGGTGCACAGGCTGGTGTACTTCCTGCTGCCGCCGCCGTCGGCGCCCCCGCTGGAGGTCTAAGGTTAGGAAACGCTGCTGCCGCCGCTGCCCCTGCCCGTGCTAGGAGCCGTTCTGGGTCTCCTGCCGCCGCTGCTGTAAGGGCAGCGGACTTGGATTTAGGCGGTGGCTCCCGTCAGACTCGTCGAGCCGGCGGCCGCCGCCAAACCCAGCGCCGCAGGCGCGCGTAATCTCCCTTTCTAGTAGAAACAACATGGCACATCCAGGTTTGAAAGGTCTTGTAAAGGAAATGGAGGGAATCGATTGGGGAACTGGTAAACCCTTCGCGCCTGACGCATTTGCTGCCCGCCCCCGTTCCCGTTCCCGTTCCCGCGGGCGTCCCCGTTCTCATAGCCCGAGTCCCGAATACAATGAAACCCTCGGATGGGTGGTTAAGAGCGCCAATGGGAAACGCAAGCAAACAAATGTGTGGAATGCGGATGGGGACTATGGCGGTCCCTACGCCGACCCTATGAAGCTTCTGAAGAGCAAACGCTTTCGCGATGACTATAAAGACCTCTATGGAAAGTACTGGCTAGTTCAGTTTATGAAGGAGCGAGAGGCTGAGAAAAATGAAACGGAGGATGAGAAAAAGAAGCGGCGGGAGGCTGAGAAAAAGGAACGGGAGGAGAATAAAAAGGAGTTAGAGAAAAAGCGGGGGGAGTATGAGAAACTTACTAAATTCCTCGATGAGCCTAAGAAAGGATATGTCGTATATAATCCTGCAGACCCTGAAAATATTGAGTTGATTCTCATGTATGATGGAACGGATTGGGTTCACCCGATTGACCCCCTTGGAAAACTTGGAGGACCCTTCCTGACAGAACGCGAAGCGTTGGCAAACCCTACATATCGTGCGGCAAAGGGTGCGAAGGCTACTGCAGCTGCTGCAGCATCTGGAGTCTCCTTGCCCGAGAAGGTCTTTGCCGACCATATCAAGATGGTTCCTGAAGGCAAGCGGGCGGAAGCACAGGCAGAAGGCTATCCGAAGTTTACATCAGCAGTTGCGGCGGCGGCAAAGTCAGACCCTACCCTCATGACTGACGAGACAAAGCTGGCCACTCGTGCCCGTCGCGCGCTCAGGGATTTCTTGCCTGAAGCAGCTGCCCCTGCGCAACGCCAAAAGGCAGCGAAAAAGGGTGGTGCACGTCGCACACGCCGTGGACGCAAAGGTACCCGCAAGGGCCGCAAAGGGACTCGCCGGCATTAAGCTCGCATCCCCTAAAAATTGAGTGCCCTGCGCATTCCAGCCTCCAGTAGACACCTCTGATGCCCCCGCAACCTGCAGCCTACACTCGTATCATCCTTGATGGCATTCCCTACTGGAAAGACACGGAAGGCGCCCTCTACTACTACGAAGGCTCCACACCCCCCACTCCCGACACACGTATCCAACTCGGCACCCCGGCCACTGGCCTCCG
>JACCDY010082385.1_pt1 | contig 24154 bp, 26 predicted proteins | sample 7446391 | NCBI WGS metagenome assembly JACCDY01 (sample SAMN15323451, study PRJNA562643) | freshwater metagenome | isolation source: river surface water | place: USA:Blue River Watershed | collected 2017-08-18 | reverse complement strand
GTGTTTACGAATTACAAGAGGCTGGCGAATTAATTGCTGAGTGGGTTGAAGAAAACTACTGCCAGATTGGTGTTAGCGTTGCGTTAGGTACAATCTTTGCGGCTTTGTTATATCGCCCAGAGCCCAGCAGTCAAGCCACCACTACTGCGGCAACAGCACCATTAAGCTCTACAGCTATTCTTTATCTAAGTGCTAAAGAAACTGTAGGTGCTACTGCTCTGGGAACAGCCTGCGATTTGACTGCCAAAACATTTGTTGAATTAATTTGGATTTCTAAAGATATACAAAAAGCAATTGGCAACAAGAACAAACAAATTCTAACAGATGCAATTGCCTTTACATTAGCTAAGAGCATTGACAAGGCTGCAGGTGCAATGATTGTACCACAGAGTTGTGCGGCTGTTGTTGCTGGTATTGTAACAACACTGGTAGCACAGTTGGCCTGTGAGCAAACATTGCCAAGTGGCGCTCGTGAGTGGGCCACTGTAGGTGCCGCTGGCCTATAAGTTAATTAAGATTACAGACGTGCTGTTTACTCAATAGATCTATAAAGTTTTTCGTTACATCAGTAACAACACCTGTAATCTGTAACGTAACTCTCGGATGATGTCCTGCATTTGCTGTTGAATGCGGGACATTTTGCCAATCAAATGTAGTAATTTCACCGGCACGCCAGCCTCTATGATGATAGTTGCCATACTCCCAGAATTGTCCCGGTTGCCAATCGGTTAATTGGATCATAATTCTCATTACAGAACTGGGATTGCTGGGATTCCATTTTTCAAGTTTATCAAGATGTAAGTTCCATAGCTCTCCGGGCATCTGCACATGGATTCTATTCATACAATCATTTAATCCAAACAGATCACTCATTTTTTGCAGAATAGGAGCAATCTCCCAATTAAGGTGTGTTATAGGATGATCCTTAGCGTACCCAAACCTTAGCAAATCGTAGTCTTCCGACTCTAATTCTTCTTTAGGTCTTTCTTTGCCCACAGCTCCTCTGGTGGCCCATGTTGCTGGTTTTGAATTCGCAATGATATCTTCAACCTCCTTAGACCAGTTGCCAACAAATGATCCAAGTTTAATAACAGTATCAAACTTTGGATCATACTTGAACGGATCAAAATGATATTTGCTTCTTTGTTTTGTAGAATCCCAACTTGAAATCATATAACTCCTACTCTTATATCTGCATCACCATATCTTTGATAATAATCTTTAGGCGGTTCTGCAATTTTTAACGATCTGCATAAATCTAAGTTGTTGACCGGAAAGGCCTTGGCCTTGTTTAACATTGCCGCACCTACATCTCCGTTTTGTTTATTAATAATAAAACTCATTTCTCTTAGATTTTTGTAATAAAGATCATATTTGGGATAGGTAATATTAAAGTGTCCGCATCTTACCCACCAACCGAGACAAGCGTCATTATCTCTATAAACAAGAACTATAGGACAGTCAGGCCAAGTTTCTTTTATAAAATCTAAATGATGTGCAAAGACGTGACTCTTAACTATTCTAACACCATTTCCGGTAAACGGTCTGTCAAATTCTTGTTCGAGCTCTTCTTTACTAAAGATGTTTAGTTTATCAAAGTTATGTCCAAACTCCATACCAGGGTCATAATATGCCCCAAGGTGCATTAATTCCATTTTACCAGATGCATCGTGATAATACGTTCTTTCATCTGAGTAATCAGACCTATCAATATCTGGGCTATAATAAATGTTCTTAACTACACTGCTCCATTTTGAGCCTGGAGCTCCGGCTACAAATATATATTTCAATCAAATACTCTCAAATGCCAAGGGAAGGGTTTGCCTTTACGCCATAAAATTTCAGCCTCTGGAAAGTTTACAGGGTAGCCTAAGTAGACTTTGCTGGGGTTAAACCATTCTACCTCAATTTCTATAAGCCTGTCGCCATAAGGTGTAGTCATATTATATGCTTCAAGCCAACGTGCAAATACTTCTTCGTATGCTCTATATTCATCGCTCTTAGTAAGGGTGTTGATAAACCAATCAAAATTAGTTGCACCGTAAAGCATAATAACTTCGGCCTTGGTTTCAAGGTTATAAAAGTTTTTAAGAGGCGATAAAATTGGGTAGTCACGTAAAGGCACAACAAAGTCAATTACGTTTTGAATCTTACTAATAGTTTCTACTGTAAGCTGTTGCTTTTCGTAAGAAACGTCTAAGCTGAGGAAGTTTGAAATGTCCTCAAAATATGTTCCGTCCAGTTCTGGAGGAAGCAATATCTTTTTCATTAGTACAAATAATTGCATGCCGATATTTACCCCATAAATATTTTCCAATGTTAAAATTTTGCACCATTGATGATTACGACGCTATAAATCAGATACACCTCAGCAGAAGGTCAATTTATGGTGTGCCAAAAACTTCAGAGTATCTTGCTCGCTATCCTACAATCGTTAGGTCAGTGTTAAGAAATTTGAAGCAGGATCATTCAATCTTAGGATACTACGAAAACGATAAGCTTGTTTCTTACGGTATACTTTGGATGCCTAACAACTTGCCTTGGTGGTTTTTAAAACACATCGAGGCAAGAAAGCAAGATACAGAAACTATCCAAGAAGGTGTTTTACCACCTATTTTTAACCTAATGCAGGGCATAATAGAACAAGGTGACGCACAGGGCAAGTATCAAGGATTCTTTGCTTTTCCTGCTAAATCATTTAAAGGTATTTTCAAATACAAAGATACTTTTGAACCGTTTCGTAATCGTGCATTCTTACTGCACAGCCTTGTGGATAGGAATTGGATACTAAGAACACAAATTGAAGTTGCTCTGCTGGCCAAACCACTCATACCTAAAATTAAAACTATGGGTGTATTTGAGGTCAGCTTAAAAGAAGAGTATAGGTTTGATAAGTTTCCAGATTTAAAATGAACCAACAAAATAAAGATTAGAAATAATAGGTTTGTATCCTGTCTTATTTCCTTCTTTATCTACTAAACAAAACTTAGCATCTACAGCACTTAGTTGAGAACCGTAATAATACTTCCACTGTTCTACAGACTTTTCGAAGTCAGTGCTTTCATAAAACCAAAAGTCTTTGTCAGCCTTAAATCCCTGAAATGGTTTATCTGCTTGAAACTTGCGAAGATCCCAGGTTTCGTAAATTATAGGTTTGATTAGTTTATAGTAGTATTGCATACTATCGTACTTGATAACTTCTTCAAGCTCTGTCCAATAGGCCTTAGGTAGTAATGGTCTGGCCATATGGTTGTGTTTGAAATATAAGAATACTGTGTAGGCCATATTAAATGCCAACTCCGGCATATCAGGAGTCCAGTAAAAATCTTCTCTATAACTTTCTTCTGTCTTTGTATGCAGGCTTACTATATCATCTGAAAAGAACATATAGGCCTTACCTTTATGCTCAACCAGTAAAGGTTTATCTATGCCTGCTATGGCACAGACTTTTTTGCCTTTGGGCTTAATTTCTATATCTGTAAACTTCTGCATACGCAATAAATTAACTGCACTATGCATATGGTTCTGTTTAGAAAAAATGTTGTCGTTGTAATATCCTCTGGGAATGTTTTCAACAAAGTCTAAAACAGTTATTTTAATATTAGGATGAAATTGTCTTATTTTATCTAACTCTTTACTGATAACAAGATCCCATTCACTGACAAAATTGCGAGCTGTTTGATCTAAAGAGTTAGGAACGTATAAAGAACTACCAATTAGTTTCTTAGGCCACCTTACGGCGATTTCATCTAACCTAATATTGTTATCTAAGAACGTTCTTAAAATATTATGACTATCTGCGCCGCCACTGTAATACAGGATTAGATAATCATACTTGTCTCTAATCTGTTGAGCTCTCTGTTTATATAAACCTTTAAGATCAAGTCCCAACTTTGTCCTATCAAACGCTTTCCATACGTCGTCATAGAACATAAGCCTAACTGAATTTGCAGGAAGATTATTTTGCGTTGCATAGACAAGAGCTTCTGTTTTATTGGTAAACTCTTTTCCTTTGATAGAATAGTGTTTACTCATAGAATATCTGAGTACCCGATGTTTCTAAGAACAATTTTTCATATTCTTCATGTCTAAGGAAAACTCTATGTATAGGAGGTACGCTGCCTGTGCCCCAGTCAAAGTTTTCCAACCCAGTCCGTTTGGGGAAGTATATTAATTCATCACCAAACATATGACTGTATATTAAAGGTTTAACTGCATGATCCCATAAAAAAGATTTATCTCTTACAGCTTTGAAACTGTCTGCAATATATTCCCAGCAATTACGCATAGGATTAACAAATTGATTGCAGTATAAAGAGGCATGCATTGAATCAGTATAGGGAAATCCTATATAACGTTTTCTATTGGCAGTATGATTGATAACCCGTTCGCATTGCGAAGGAAAGTCATAGTAAGAAAAAATTAAATCTAATTTATTTTTTCGTTGCCAAAGCATTGCATAGGGCATTGTTGTCTGCACTAAATCGTAGTCATCGGGTATCTGCCTACTAAACGAATAATATTGACAGTAGAAGTATCCTGTAATATTAATCTTAGGATATAGTGATTGATATGCTTCTAAATCTTTTATAGGATCGATGTCGATTACGTTTAATTTGAATCCCCACTTTTTCTCGCAGGCTTTAGCGTATTCTAACTCAAATGTATTCTTTCCTACATTGTGCATAAAGAAACATTCAAATTGTGCATTGTTGGCCATAAAGCTTTTAACAAGAATTTGTGCGTCAAGCCCGCCACTGAACATAATCGCAGGTATACCTTTAGCTTCTTCTAAAAGCCTACGTGCATCATTATAGAAACTTTGTTTTTCTAAAGCAGGAATACGGCCTTCGGTTTCAAGTTCTAAAACCATTCGGCCATCCTTAAGATATTGTTTCATCTTCGGGGTACAATTACAATATGAATTCGTTCTTCTTTACCTGCATTATAAGCAAAGTGTTGTTTGGTGGTGTCGACCTTATAGAAGTGTCCGTCTTTTGGTAAATGATAACATCCTGCAATCATATTATCCTTAAATGTTCTAAATCCTAACATAGCCGATATATTTGTTTTAAGAACAAGGTGATAGCGTTCAGTTGTATCTGCATGAAACGTCAGTCCTGTTTTAGGCATAAGACGCATGAATCTTACTCTACCTAATTTAATTTTTTGAAACTTAGCAAATTCTCTTAAAATCATATTTGTATAGAATGGCAACCGTTCATTCATTTCAGTAAAATCGTCTTCTCTGGCTATTACTTTATTGTCTTTATATAAACTGCCCACAGCATCTTTATAAAGATCAGTAGCTCCGGATCTATAAGTTAACCCAATTTGATTTTGTGGCTCCCATTGAGTAACCTTAAGAATTTCAATCAAATCATTGTTAATTTGATCAACGTCGGCTGTGAAGGTTAACTTTTCTACACTCATTTTATTCCTATAAGCATGAACCTTGTAAAGCTCCAATCAGGATAAACAAAGCTTTTTTGCCCTTCAAAATTTATATGGCTTAACGGATAATGACTTTTAAATTCTTCTAAGTTGTTACTATGTATAACATGATCATCATGATTCATATTATTTCCTTGAATGATTAGTCTTGTGCCTTCAGGTATGTTATCAAACCACTCCATAGTATCAAAATGTTCAGAACTTGTATTAATCACAAGGTCTGCGGCAACGTGATCAATCTTGTTACAATCTTTTGTAAATGCCTTAAAGGTCCAATTTTGCCATAGCCAATTTTCGTTTATCATATCGGCAATAGGTTCGCAGGCTGGATCAATATCGAAACTTGAAATTCTCTTTACTTTAAACTTACCTCGTGACAGTAACAGAAAGGCTGTTAATGCGTACCATCCGCCGTATATCCAAGTGTCCTTAGACTCCCAACCTATTCTTTCTAATTCTTCGCACAACCATATTTTACTACCAATTTGTCCACTGCTGAATGCATCTTTATTAATCATAGCCTACTGCCTCATTATAAGGTCCCAATCCTACTACTCTTGTATTTTTATTTACTGCGTCCACAAATTGTTTAAATCGTTTTTGCATCTCTTCTAAACCAAGTCTCGCCGCAAGGAAATCTGTAGCAAAAATATTAGATATGTGCAACAGCACATCACCTGTTCCTAAGGTATCTAAAAGATTTTGGTAATTAGCAGTTAAATCTGTTTGTACAAATTCTACAGAAGAAGACCTGAAGCTGGACATGTATTCCCAAAACTGTTCTTCGCCTCCAAAATAGGTAAGTGTAGTTTTAAAATCTTTCACAAACTTAGTTGTTAAATGCCCTGTTACATTAAGAACGGGCGGATTTGAGATCCCGTACCATTTGAGTTCAGAATTCTTTTCAAAGGTAGTTATAATATGTCGAATGTCAGTAGATCTACTTTTATAAAGATGTTCTATCCATTGTAAACTTGTTTTATTAAAATCGTAAATTACAACCTTGCCATTTTCTTTAAGTGCATCTGATCTAAAAATATCGAGGAACTTAAATCCGCTGGCAGGCAATGCTACAGCATCATACTTTTTATTCTTAGCGAGGATATCCATCTCCTCACTGTTAAGAACCCAAACTTGGTTTTCTAATCCTATAACTTCATTTATAAGCTTACGTTGATTAGGATTAGTAATAGCCGGATCATGTCTACGTTCCATTATACATTTGTAAAAGGTTTCGCTATTTGTTTCTGGATAATAATAAGTTCTTTTGTTTCTTATATCAGCATTCCAGCTTATGACTTGAAATCCGTGTACCATCGATTGAGCAATAATATTCCATCCTTGCTTGCTATGGTAGGTACTAAACATTTGCCCTGTTGGCTTTACCCATAACGGAGTGTAATCGTCGTGAAAATTTTCCTCACTTCTTAAAATGACAGGAAGTTTATCTACATCCGGGTCCCAACCGCCGTATAACGGCTTTCCTGCTTTCTTCCAGTTTTCAGTATTGACTAACACAAATTGATGATGCATTTCGTACCAATCATTTCCCCAGTCTAATACGTGACCGGCTACCATATAGTAAGGATTATTGTTGATTACATCGTTTACATCAAAAATAATAGAGCTGTCGTAAATTCTTACGCCAGCTGCCATAAACAACAGATGTTTATATCCACTATAAAGTTGTAATCCTTGATCAATACTTTCTGCAAATAGAATATCAATTCTATCGCAAATAGTTTTGAATCTAAGAGAGTAAAAATAAGTGTATTCGGTCATTAATTTTTCCAACTCCTTATGTTGTAAAACATCGCTTGGAAAAATACAAATGGCCAACTTATTTGTGTTTTGTAAAAAGTCAGTTACTATGTTCATATTGTTTTAATGATTTAACAGAATTAATTACCTTTTGCATCATAGGACGCAACGGATTTCCATGTATGATTAAATGATACCTTACTTGGTCAGAATTATTATAAACTGCGTGCCTCACACCCAAGTCTAACAAAAACCCTCTTCCAACCCTAAAGGGTACAACCCCGTAGCCCTCAAATACAAAATCACAGCCCGGAGGTTGTGTAACAGCAAAATTGAAAGGACCAAACGTTCTACCTTTGCCGTCTACATGTGGCATTATAAATCCTCCAGGGGCTAACCTCATTATTCTAACTCTTTTTAGATTGTCGAATTCAAAAGACTTAGCAAGATTAGTTAGATAAGGAAGCTTAGAACAAATTGAAGTCCAGTGATAATCTACTTCTTGCTCATTTTTGTATCCGTATTGAGTGAATTCCTCAGTTTTATCCCAACCTATTCCATGTAGGCAAATAGAACTCCAGCCTTTGTGACCATACGACCCAACTTTATCATCTTCTCTATGTTCAACAAACAAATCATCTATTGCTTGCAGTTCGCTGAATGCCAAATAAGGATCTATCTCTCTTTCGTAGGGCACCCAAGGCCAATCACTGGTCCAGATATCTTGAGGAATAGGAGGCTTAGGTCTCCATTTATGATTCCTATTGTCTCTAAAAAATTGTTGAAGTTCGTTATTCACGGATAATCTCTATAGAAGATAGATGCCTAAATGTAGAAAAAACTTCTAAGTTCCAATTAAGTTTGCAAGGGTGTCGAGGTAACATCCAATCTTCTAAACTATTATGGAAACTTAAAAAGTAGTCATCAATAACCAACTCTCCTAAAATGAACCTACCCAATGTAAGTTTATTATAATCGTATATAGGAACTTTCTCTTGTAGCGCAGGATCTAATGACTTCCACCAGTAATAAAACTTCAGTAGGTTAAAATTATGATCTTGATCAGGACCAAAGTTTAACCAAGTTTCTGCGGCAAATCTTTCCTGGGGTCTTACTTGATCTCTTTCTACTACCTCAACATCGTTGTCAGCTTGAACCTTAAGCCAGTCCTTGCCCAATGTATTATATCCAAGATAAATTTTACCCCATTGAAGTCCTGGCCTGAGCCAAAATTTATCTTCGTCTTTTATTGGTGCATGAAACTCTTGAGGAATGTAATCATATAACATTGCAAAGCTTGGCCACGGCCGGCTCTTAGTTTTTAAAACATCTTCAACTAAGTGTATAGCTTCGTTTAGTCTTAGGAATAACTGGTGCAGTTGCTCACTATATTTCTTAGCCTGTACAAGCTCCTCTACTCTGTCTCCGTAAATTTCAAATTCTTCGTGCAGGTAATTAAGCTTTTCTGTATCTAACAGCTCATATTGAGGTAACTTGCGATCGTACAGGTTATTAATTTTACCTATTAATGCATTGAATGTATCAGTAACTTCAGGTAAATCTTTATGAGTTCTATTTGTGAACTTATATGATAACGTCTTCGCAGAAAGCTGATTTTTACGAGTAATATCCGCCCACCTATCTACCAAGTCGCTGTCATACAACCTATAGTAGAGTAGGTGAGCATTATCATTCTTATCGAGAAACTTTACCTTTACTAATTTCATTAGCTAATTTTTCAGCTTCAATTATTACATCTATATCGTCTTTACGAGTCAAGACCCATTTCTCTACGAATCTTTGTAGCACTGATAGAATGTATTTCATCTGTGAATGTCTCCTGTTCAATTTTGTAACCCACATCCCTACCATAAGTTATGTTTACAATGTTAGGCACAAGTTGGATTGTATATTGGCCCTGATACAGTGGATCTAAGTCACGTTTAATAAAACCTTTTACTTGCTCAAAATCAAATGGGTTGCTGCCGTTCCATCCTTGGCAGTCACGAATCATGATACACACTTGGCCTGTTTTTGCAATTGCACGTTCGAACAATGAACGATGTCCTTTGTGCCAGGGTTGCCAGCGACCCAGCATCTGCACCGTTTCTTTACGCCAATCAAATACAGGACGGCGTCGATTGTCAATGATATGCTGTCCTACAAACTCAACCCACTTATCAGCATTTTGTTCAATGATGCGGAAGTCGTAGACATCAGGTGGCACAAACGCCTTATTGGTATCTTCATAGCGGCCTGCATCGATAGTGTCAATCCAAATAGTCCAGTCTGCTTTGTAGTTGTGACGCATTTCTGGTAATGGCGCAACAAAATCGCAGATTACATATTCGCCTGTGCATTTCAACGCAAATTCAAACATACGTAGGCTTTGGCGAATGCGGCCTTCCTTACTAAAGTCCCAATCATTAAAACGCTTACGAACATCGTCTGCGTTAAACCAATCAACCTTGGCACGCATTTCATGTGCCGAGGGAGCAAGTTCGTAGGTAGATAACCTTTCAGCAGAAATGGTTCCGTGAACTTCTAACCAGCTTTTTAACCTTTCTGCAAAATATGTTTTACCTGCGCCAGGCAGACCCATAATCAAAATTCGTTGCGGCATATTAACTCCTTAATAACTGTACTTATTTGCTCTGTTAGTGGGTATCATTTATTGTTGAACATTAAAACCCAATTTATAAATATTTCAAAATTGGGGTAACAGGTGGATTTAATCAATACAGACAACGTCAGAAGGGCTTTTAAAGAATATAAATCAGCTCCCTTCGACCATTGCATAATAGACAATTTTTTGATTGATCCGGATTCAATAGAGAAAGAGTTTTTGGATTATGACTCTAAAAATTGGCTGAGCTACGATAACTTAGTGCAACATAAAAAACTTAACAATGATTGGTTTTTGTTTCCTCCCAAAACTTATAATTTACTCTACTATCTTAACTCACAGTCATTTTTAAATTTAATCCAGAATTATGTAGGCTGTAACCTCTATAGTGATCCAGGATTAAATGCAGGAGGTTGGCATATACACGGAGACGGTGGTACTCTAAATCCACATCTGGATTATTCAGTTCATCCTAAGTTGCCGTTCCTTAGAAAGTTAAACCTTATAATCTATCTTTCAAAGGATCTCAAAGAAGAATACGGGGGGCATTTTGGATTATGGGAAGGCGATGAGTCACCTTCGACGTTAGTCAAAGAGATAGCTCCGGTTTACAATCGAGCTATTATATTTGATACCACACAAAATTCCTGGCACGGCTTGAGTAGAGTTTTTAAAGCACCAAAAGGAATTTATAGAAAAAGCATTGCTGTTTATTATCTAACAGACTTGCCAGACAATATTGATCTTAGACCAAGGGCACTATTTGGATTGATAGAAGGGCAAAAAGAAAAGTTAGATGAAATTAAAAATTGCCCTCATTTACTAACACCAGGAGATTAAATTGTATAAGTTAGCCTTGATTGAAATTGTAGACAAATATTGCATTGCACAGCTTAAATGTGAAAAAGGTTTAGACGCTACAGCGGAGCGTGACTTTTATAGAGAGCAATTGAGCGAGTATGATATAGAATTGATCAAAGACGAGCTCGCAGAATTAAAAGAGATCCACAGCAAGATTTGGGATCTTGAAAATGATTTTAAGAATTGGACTGTAGAAGAAAAATATACCTTAGAAGATATTGGACGCAGAGCTATTGATGTTCGTAATACCAATGCAGAAAGATACAAGGTAAAAAATAGAATTGCAGAAAAATTCAATGATCCCGTGAGAGAAGTAAAACGATACGGTTAAAGGTCTTTAATTTGGGCCCAAACATCGTTTTGGTCCATAGATAGAAATAAGTTTCTATTATACTCTAATTTTTCAATAATGGTAGGCCAAAGTTCTAATAATTTTTGCCTACCTTTTTCTGTAGTGTAATACTTTATTTGCTCTGCGATAAATTTTAATTTGTCTTCACTTGCGATCATATTATCATATGACTCGTCAAATAGTTCAGAGTAGGTTTGATAACCTAAGCTATGCAACTTTTTTAATATTCCTTTAGATCCATAAACAATAAAAGGATGCCCATAATGAAAAAGTTTATATATCTTTTCAGTTATCTGAGAAGAAATCTCGTTAGTTCGAGTTTCTATAACCACTGAAAAGTAAGATTGTGAAATCCAATCTTCATGTACAAATACACCGGCATTAGTAGCCACATCCCATTGCACATCATTTGCAAATTTATTAATTTCAATGTTAGGATTAACTTTTACAAAATCTAAAAATTTTTCATCTTTAATAATTTGACTGTAATTGTCGAACCTATCTTCTTGATTGATTGAAACTAAACCGTAGGATAAAAGGTTGTGATACTGCAACATTTTATATAAAAGAAATCTTTCCTTGGTAGGCCGATTTATCATCAACAAGAATGTTGATTTTTTTACAGGTTGAAATTTATAAGATTCTATATAATTTTTTTCAAGTAGATTAGGATGATGTTTTTCTATTAGGTTCTTAGTTGCGGGCATCCATCCATTGAGATCGATGCATTTAAATTCTGGAGTTAATTTGCTTTTTTCCCATTTGTCTAATAAGAAGCAGTCACTACAGGCAGTTACAATATTTTTTAAATCTGTAATTCTTTGATCATTACAAATTTCCCTAAGGAAGTTTTTGTAAAGACTCATATCATAATTTTCTCTAACTACCTCAAACGAATTTAAGATTAGTACCTTTATCTTATCTTGGTTAACCAAATCTACAATTCTTCTTGCAAGATGATTAACCGGCCACGGATATTGTAGAGCATTTCTATATACAACTATAGGATATAATATAAGGTCGGCCTGACTATCATATACCTCTTCGACTGTAATATAATTGATGGTATGATTGCTTTTAACCTCCTTAGCTGATAGGAATCTTAAATGCATTTGAACAACTGTCCCCCATTCTGGAGAATAGGGTATTTTTTCCATAGCAGGAAAAAGATTATAATAACTTGGAGCTTCAAAGATATTGTTTTTAGGAACTCCGTCTACAATACTGTCAAATGCAAAGTCTATTTTCATTTGAGATTTGCATACCTATCATAGATATCCTGCGATATAAACTTTTCTCTATTATAGGCTAAGGTTTCTATTATCTTAGGCATTAATTTTTCTAATTTTTGTTGGCCTTCAGGAGTAGTGTACTGTTTAATTTGGTGTGTAATGAACTTTATTTTTTCTACACCATAATGCATATTATCATAAGATTCATTAAACAATTCTGGAAATGTTTTATATCCAAGCCTATGTAATTCTTTTAATATTCCTTTACTTCCTAACACAATAAAGGGATGACAATAATAAAAAAGTTTATAAAGTTTTTCTGTTACCTGAGAAACCTCGTGCCCAATATGGGTTTCAGTTACTACACTAAAATAGGTAGACCCAATCCATAATTTATCCATCCAACATCCTACCTCTAAAGGAGCGTGGGTAAAATCAAGGCCAAGTGAGCTATGTTGTTCATCTAATTGTCGTGTTGCAATATTAGGCAATAATTTTATATAAGTTGCCAGATCTTTATGTAGACTATTGATCCAATGGTCTTCTACATTATCTACATGCAATGCTTTTTTAATGTTTCCTGGATTTCTAAAAGTATATAAACTATAGGGTAGTAGGCCCTCCATTTCTATATTTTTAAATAGCAGATATCGCCACTCTGTCACTCTACCATTTAGATATAGAAATACCTTAGATTTTTTTGTGTTGGAATAAACCTCTAAAAAATTTTCTATTTTATAATCAGTAAAATGCCTAAAAATTATATGCAAAGTCTGGCTTTGATATATATCAAGATTTACAAACTTTGGTTGGAGAGGATAAAGTTGTAAAACTTCTTGCACCTCTTTTCTAAGAATTCTTTCAGGAAATTTAAAATCAGTACAGGCAATAATAATGTTATCGAGGCGTTGTATCATCTGATGCCTTGCCATATTATGAATAGTTTCAACCAGGTAAACTAAATCTTCAGGACTATTCTCAAAGGTGCAAGTTAAAAAGATTTTCAGTTTATCTTCGTTAACAAGATCAATAACCTGTTGGCTAATATAAACTAAGGGCCATGGATATTCTAATGCGGTAGTGTGAATGCAAATAGGATATAAATTTAGAGTTTCTTCATCTTGATATCCAACATCGTCAACAGCTATAAAATCAAGTATATGTTTAGTTGATATTTTTTTATCATAAGGTAAATGTCTATGAATATGAACGCCCCATTGAGGCCAATTAGGTCGCAAGCCTTTTGCCCAAGAAATATCTATGATATTGGGCTTAAACACTTTATGTTGGTCAATTTTATCAAAAACAAAATTTATGTTCACTTGTAAACGCCGTTTAATGCCGGTATATATGTATTAATATCAATATCTCTGTGCTCATCTAAAACTTGTATTATACAGGAAAAGTCTGAAATATTTTTTTCAACAGCCTCTGCGTCATGCTTCTTGAGCTCATTAATAACCATATCAATCTTAGAGTCTAAACCAGGAAAGTCTTTTAATAACTGGCTCTTATTTTTATATGCCTCAAGTTTATATATTGTCAACTCTTTAACTTTTTTTGGCAACATAGAAACTCTCATGTAATCAGGACTCCATAGCATGTTTAAGTTATAAGGCCAATAATCAAAATAAGGATAAGTCTTAGCCTGATCTTCAATCCAATATAACAACTGATCAAGATTACCTACAGTTAAACTGTTAACTGTTATGTTGGTAAGCAGTTTGACATTAGGTTTATCAGATATTTCTTTTAACGCTATGTAGTTTTTTTCTATTTGACTCCATTTGCTGGGAAACCTTGCATATTCCTGCACACTCTTATAACCGTCAATACTACAGATCATTTCAAATAGTTTGAATTCTGGAATCAATGAAAGTAGTTTTTTGTTTATATTGGTAATGTTTGAAGAAAAGTAAACTGTAATATGTTTCGAGTGACCTGTTTCTACACAATACGACAATGCTCTTTCTACAAATGGCAACAGTGTTGGCTCACCACCTGCAAAACTTAGAGTTTCTAAATTAGGGACCATTTTACAGAAACTTTCCCAAAATTCCGGCCTGTCGCTATACTGATCGTTTTCTATTCTAATTTCAATTAGATGCTTGTCATAATCCGAAATTCGATCTTTTCCAACTTTGGTAAATTCTCCAAAAATATCTACTTCGGGATAATATCTGCCCTCTAACAAAGTAATACCGTCATATTTTTCAGATAACTCTTTTAATTCTTTTTCGATCTGACTACTGTCATGTGTATTACACATTACACATTTTAAGTTACAGAGGTTAGACGGTTTAAGTTCTAATCTCTTTGGAAACTCTACTTGGTAATCATTATCAATAGCATTCTTAACAATTTCTAATACTTCTTTGTTATTCTTATACTCGTTAATACTTCTAACTCGCATACTTGCATTGCCGTCTCTATGGCAGACCTTGCAGGCATCTAACTTTTTAACATCTTTTAACCAAATAGCCTTTCTAACAGACTTCATACCTTTTGAATCCCAAATCTTTTCTAAGGTATTTTCTTTGTCGTGGATGTTAACAACATTATCAAAATCAATTCCTATTCCTTTAAGGAGATCTTTTTCAGGATCTTTGAAAAGATAACTATCGTAATAACAGCAAGGTTTCACATGGCCAGCTGGATTTATACTCATTTCTAAAAATGGGTAAAAACAAAATGTTTCGTGATTTAAGATCTCTTGTCTAAGCTGATCAATATCGTTCATTATTCAGCCTCCAACACGTCGTAAAAAAACTTTGCAGATGTTGACCTTAACTGATCTATCTTATCAAGATACTCTAAGGTTTGCTCAAACATATGACTATGGTCCTCAGCATTCATAAATTCAACTAAGCTTTTAAATTTTTGAATTTGATGATTGTCTTTATGAAGTTCAACATAATCTAAAAGCTTTTTACTGATTTTATCTTTCGCATCTTTTGGTAGAACCTTAGTACATAGATACTGAGGATAGTGCAATATCCCAGGATGGAAAATGCCGGCTTGGCTTTTCTTTCCAATCTTATTAAAATTCTGTGCTAAAAGCCAATCAGAAAAGTCAGGCAAGTGATCGATGTTAAGAGCTTGAACTGTACACAATATCTTAATGTCAAAGTTATCAGGAAGAGCATCGTACTTTCTAAGATTTTGCTCTATAGTCGACCAATTAGCAGGATAACGAATATAGTCGTTGACTTCATTCATACCGTCAAGGCTAATCATAACTTCTACACGTTTGAAACTATGCCAGAGTTGAGCTACCTCATCATCCCAAATTGTACCATTTGTATGATAACGCAACTCAATCTCTTTGGCATACCCTCTTTCTACCAATTGCTTAATTATTTCTTTGTGCTCTTTGATATAGAGAGGTTCTCCTCCTCCAAAGATTATATGTTTGATGTTACTGGCATTTTCATAAAAGCTTTCAAGGAACTCGGGATCTTTGTACCATTCAAACTTACTATCTTTATAATCCAGTATCTTATGTTTCCAATCCCACTTAACTTCTGTTTGTAGTTCCTCAGCAAGGACCTTAGCATGTTTAACCCATTTACTGCTGTCAACTGGCCTGCACATTACACATTGTAAATTACAGGTGTTGCCCAATCGTAAATCTAAGGTAATGACATCGTGCTCAACGCTACCGTCTGCTTTAGTTCTTGCTACAAGATCATCAAGGTACTCTTTGCCTAATTTTCTATACCATACATGGTTTTCTACAAGTCTATGACTATGGATGCCTACTGCTTCTTCCTTGTAACAATGCTGGCAATTAGGTACCTCTTCACCTGCAAGCATTTTCAATCTTGCATCACGAAACATCTTACCATTCCATACTTCCTTAAGTGTGGATTTGTTAAGATCCTCCGGGTTTGGATGAGCACTGGCCACACAGCATAATAGTGCCGTTCCGTCAGTATAGGTTGCCGCGTGAATCCAAGGTAAAATGCAGAATGTTTTAGATGCCATTAATTAACTCCCATAGTCTTTCGTCAAGGTCCTTTATATTTTGTCCTCTGGCTTTATCCAGAGACTCTGTGTATTGTTTAAACATTGTTAGCAAGCGAGGCCAGTTTTCATTTCTTGGTCTTTGTAATAATCCAATAATACCGTTTGTACTATTAACAGTTAAATCGTGGGTTGATTTTGTAAAATGATTTTCCTTGTAATAGATTAACTGTTCTGCTACACCTAATCGTATATCATCTGGCAAGATATCTACAGCAAGTTGATGAGGATGCACATTAATTAAAAAGTCTACAAATGCGTTTGACGAATATTTCTTGTTAAGATAGTCTACCCATTCTAAGATATCAACTAAGTTAAAAACATTATAGACTTGAACAGTTGGTGTGATACCTAAATTAACGTTAGGCATTTGTGCAAGTTTCTCAATATTCGCACTTATCAATTCCCAATTACTTGGAGCTCTAATATATTCATTAACAAAACCCACACCGTCAAGGCTTGCATTAATATGCACTGTCTTAAATTGACTAATAAGAGACAGAAACTTCTTATTAATGTTTGTGCAGTTAGTATTAAAGAACAAGGTAATATCAGTTCTGCCTTGATCAATACAGGCCTGCATAAACTTAAAATTATTTTGAATAAGAGTAGGTTCTCCACCAGTCATATAAACTTTATGCAGACGAGGAATTAAGCCAATGACCTGATCCCAAAGAATGTCCTGGTCAAACCATTCTTGCACTTCCATGATCTTATCATTGAACTTACCAAAGGTATCGGCCCAGACAACTTTGTACTGTGGATCCGTTTCATTTAATTCTGCATGTTCCTTAGCAATCTGACTGCTGTTATATGGATTGCACATACGGCATTTTAGATTGCAAAGGTTTCCAAGCCTTAAATCTAAATAGGCAATGTTGTGCTCAAGGGCACCGTTATTAATTAGAGCTTCGTCGATAAGTTCATAGATCCTATCCTTACCCAATCTCCATGACCACTCTTGATTACTGTGTTGCCTATTGCTTACCCTACCGCTCTCTTCTTGTAAGTAGCAGGTAGAACAGCCCTCTACCTTTTTACCACTTACCATAGCCATTCTAATATCTTGCATGTCTTGGCTATTCCAAGCATCTCTAACAAATTGATCTTGGATAGTATAAAACTTGCCGTCTGGCTTTTTAATTTTGTTAAGTGCGCCTTTGACCATACAGCAATATCTTACTGTGGCATCTGTGTTAACCATCAGGCTAACAAAGGGTGTGGCACAAAATGTTGGAAGTTTTTGATCTATTTCTTTATGGAAGTTTTGCATGTTCGAATTCTCGGTCTAACCAATCTCTGTCATTAATAAGTTTCATTAACTCAGTATTTAACTTATTCTTAGTGCCGTAGTCATAACCTGCGGCTGCACCAGCCAACGCATATTCGCCATACGGTTGATCTTTACCCAGAGATAGCCAGACTTTGAGTCTGCGATCTGTTTCCATAATGTTTTGATTTGATATTGTCTGTGCGGCCAGCTTGGCACACTCTCTGAAAGCAGAGCGCCAAGTTGATTTTGGATCTGTGTTAAAAGCAGTAATGTTACTGACCTTATTGATAACTTTTAATTTTGGTGCGATTGACGTTGTCATATCAACGCCCCACTCCTTAGCCTCTAACAGCATCTTCCTTGGGAATAGTTTAACACCACCATAGCCATAGAGCAAATTGTTGATAGGATTCTGCGCCCTATAAACATGCACACAATCTCTATCAAAAATATTAGGATTGAAATCAAAGTTCCATTCGTCAATTAAGAATGCATCTCCATCAACTACATAGAACATATCACTCTTAGCCAATTCTGCGGCTTTCTTATGAGCTTCGAATATACCTTTTACTCCGTCTACACGAATAGCATTAGGAGCTTTTGCAAGTACACGTTGCCAATTTTCCTCTGCATTAAGTTCGTTATAACTGATAAACACAACGTCAAGATTTTCTGCAACGTCAGGGTTAAGATATCCCATATCCTTTACACCCTTTGGTTCTTCTGTGGCATACATACGAGCCAACCAAATCTTTCTTCCGCTGGTGAACTTTGGATCTACAAACCATATATGTTCATATTCAACATCACTGTAAGGAATTTTATAATCTATATTAGCCTTTAAGTCTGGAATATCGGAATTATATTCTATCTTCAATTCTATATCAGCTCGGATAGCACCAAGGTCTTTAGTTCCTATTTCTGGGTCGTGATAATTTGTAGTACATTCGTATGCCCAAATTTTGTCCTCGTTGGTTAAGTCAGTATCCAAATACCAAACATGCTTGTATTTCCTATCCCATAGTGGAATTACAAAATCCTTTGAGGGGTCATTTTCAAATTTGAAACAATCACTAACAGCAGGATTCCTTTTCCATACTTGATTATATTCTATATCAACTGTGCCTAATTCTTTGATTCCATCTGGTTGTTCAGTGGCCCATGCTCGTAAAGCCCATACCTTTTTATCTCCAGTATATTTTTGATCAAAGAACCACATATGTTCATAGTCAACATCGCTGTATTTTACGTCGTGGTTGACATCGAAGTTTATATCGTCGTACAAAGGATTTTTTTCAGTTGCAAAACTAATTTTGTGATCAAGCTCGCCCATGTCTTTAATACCAGCTTCAGGATCATAGTGCTCTGTTATGCACTCGTAAATCCATATCTTAGTTCCGCCTGTAAGTTCTGTATTAAGGTACCAAACATGTTTAAATTTAGAATCCCAGCTGGGAACTTGAAAACCGTCCAAAGGATCATTTACTAACTGTATAGTATTGCTGACATCAGGGTTTCGTGTCCAACTTTGCATTAAGTTGTATTGGACATCTCCCATATCTTTAACACCCAAGGGATCGTCTGTAGCAGAGATGTTTAATAACCAAGTGCGATTACCTTCAGTTAGCTTAGGATCTAAGAACCAAATGTGTTCATACCTTAAGTCATAGTAAGGAATGTCATAATTAATTTCTATATCGTAGTTTGGTAAATCTGGATTAAAAGTTATTTTTAAGTTGGGCGATATGTCGCCGCAGTATTTTGTACCTTTAGGGTCTGTCCAATTAGGCCTAACCTTAACAGCCCACATCCCTTCCCATCCGCCGTGTTTTAAATCTAAATTCCAAATATGTTCATAGTCGAGATCGTACAAAGGAATCTTAGGTAGATCATAAGTTATTACAGGAACTTCAGGATTGTATTCATAAGTCAAGTCTGGAGATAGATATCCCATGTCCTTGATACCATCTTCGTACCAGCTACTTTTACATTCATAGACCCATATCTTATCTTCTGTGGGAGCAAATTTAGGATCAAGATACCAGACATATTTGTAAGTTATATCCCAGCGAGGGATTTCTAAAGTTTTATCATGATACGGATCGTCTATATACCCTACGTCCGTAATTGCAGTGTTCTTACGCCAAATCATCTTTGGCATATCGTCTTCAGTTAATTCAATTACTTCGTAGCCATGTTCAGGCGTCCAGTCTTTATGAAATCGTTTGAATAGCCAGTCTTTACCGTACACCCACATGATACAGCTATCGCTCTTTAAAGAGCGATCCACTAATCTTCTGTAGATATCTGGCCAAATAGGATTTTGGATATAAAACTCTTCTAACCCGGTGCCAAGGGCAAACAGTTCTAAATCATACTTCCTACTGTCACCTTGATAAGTTATCTTTTCTGATAACTCTCTCGGAATAAATTTCATAAGTCAAGTATATCCCAGTCTGTATCTTGTTCTCTTGTTGCTACTTCTAACCTTGGAGGGTTTACCCACACATCCTTAAAGAATTTACTTTCAAGCGGGCCAAGGTCAGCAACGTTCATATTCAGTTTTAATCTAATAACTTCGCCGAGTTCTTTTATCTTTAATAAAACATCTGCCTCAGTCAAGTTGGCATATGATTTTGCAAACATATCATTAAGGTATTCAAAGTCTCGAACCTGTACATAATCCCAATCAGTAAGATGTGTCATATAAACACCGAGGCGTGCTCCAAGTATTGCCCATATACCATTTTCAACATCTGCGCCTACACTTTGCCATATCATTAGACGTTGATAGTTACGCCTAACAAGCTGTCGTTTAGGATCTACAAGCTTAACCTTAACACCATTTTGTAGTCCTAATTTAACACCTTCACGGAATCCTGCACGCCAAGCCTGTCTTGGACTGGCATTGTTATAGACCATTGAATAAAGGCCTACCATTTGAGTATAATGTTCTTCCCAACAAAAGTCTACTTGACCTCTTGCTGAATCAGAAGCTTCGTGAGTTTTCATGTTAAGAACAAAATCTTTAGTCCAGCACTTCAATCCGCCGTTACCGTAGACCAGACCATTTATAAAGTTCTTACCACACCAACTATACTGTCGAAGAACACCATTGGCGAACTTAGACATATCAACAGCTTGATTAAAAAAGTTCGGATCTACAACGTTGTCGCCATCAACAGTAATAAAACGAGGGGTCTCGCTAATTTTTGCACATTCCTTATGTGCTTCATCACTGCCTTTGACACCGTGAACACGTTTTGCCCAAGGCACTTTGTTCAATAGGTCAGCCCAATTTTTCTCAGCATTGGGTTCATCATAACTGAGAAAAATACAATCAACTTCGGAAAGATTAAGAACCAACTCGCTCATGAAGGTAAAACTCAAAAAATTTGTGGGTATAAAGATAAAAGTCGTCTGTACCTTCGTAGGTAAATGAAGCTGACTCTAATAAGTCTTTGGAGGACACCCATTTTGTCCAAAGGCTATCATGCGGATCCTTTGAAGAACATGCAGTGATAGGAAATTCTTTTCTACCAAAGAATCCAGATTTGGCCCACCAATCTTTTAAGGTTGGTGACAATACTGTTATGGTTATAGTCTTTGATTCAATGTTTTGTAGAATTTTACATTCAACTACTTCTGCCTTGTTAGGCACAAGGTATAGCCAATCATTAATACTTGACCAATTTAATGTTGGCTTTTCTTTTCGAATTAACTTACCAATAGGACTTGTCCTTGAAGTAGGCTTAACAAAGTATTTTAAAGTAGACTCCTTACCAGTAAACATGTCCTCTACTTCAATGTCCTCTACTTCAATGTATGGGTCTTTTGGATTTTCGTCGCGGACAGGACTAATCTGTTTTATTTCTCCCGAGCCAGCTTCGTAGTAGACAAACTTCATACGTTTCCTTTTTCTAAAAAATTTCTAACGGAGGCAAACAAAGCGTTTTGTCTCTCCATATAACAATCATATTCTTTTTCTACATAGCTTGTTATAGGATAACCTAAAAATTCAGATATAGTTTTTAAAGTCCAATCTCTGTCTTTAATTTTACTATAAGGTATCTCTTTAACACAATGACTAAGATTTTCAGGAACACCTACTCTCCAGTATCCGCCATGTAGTACACTTATTTCTCTAAATTCTAAACACAATTTTACTTCCTTGGGCCCAAAATGGTCAAAGTTAAAATAGCCTGCGGTTAAAATGTTTTCCTTTTCTGTAAAAAACTTTTTAATTTTATCTTGAAAGCTATAGTCATCGAATCCCATTACATCATGTAAGGCAAATTTGAACAAGCTATTAATAGCTATTTCTTCTACATCCTCTTTGGTATGCGTAATTACAAGGTTTTTAGCGGTAGGCCATCTCATTGTTACAGCATAAGGATCATAAAAATGTGTAGGATGAAAGATTGGATCGTATGGGGAATGGACCTTCAGAGAATTAAAATAATCTTTGGCCGTTCTAAAATAACCAATGTTTTGAGAAGCTTCTGTATTGGTATTGATGCTACCGTGAGCGTTGTTCCAATAATTTCCTCGTATCGGTTTCCTTCTTGTGGGGCAGACTAATCGCTCTACAATGGCCGTAATGAATGTCCCACAAGATCCGTTGACATAACTTGTGAATACAATTGGAAGTTCACTTTTAACATACATCTTCTAATCTTTGTAAAAATTCTTTGTCAACGTAATGTAGGATACCGCTCTGTAAGTGATTACCTAAGCGCAGGCCAATCGAACTTTGATAAATCCCAAGATGTACTTTCCAATCTTCTGAATAATTCTTCCAACCTTGACAACCCGATTTCATATGTGTAAAAGTAGGAAAATCTGTATGAGATGTTATCTCATCTTCAACATCTAATATATCAATAGCTACAGCCAAGGCAAGGTCGAGACTGGGAAACTCTTGTTTACTTTCTGGTGCAAATCTATCAATGTAATCATCCCAATTTGTTATAATACTCTTTGTCAAATTAAAAATTGTTTCTGCCAATTCTGATTTTTTGAAATAGGTAAAAGCACTGTAGACATTTGGAAGGCTATTTTCCACAAAGGTTTTTCTGTAAGGACTAAACGTTACTGCCTCGTCTCGATAAGTCCTAACCTTATTAGTTACTAAGAAATTATAACGGCTGAAGTAGCTCCACCAATGGCTAACATCGTCAATGAAGATCATGTCTGCATCTAAGATAACAGTTTCATCAAATGGTGTTAGATCGTAGAACTGACAACGATTATGAATTTTCCATTCTGCGTCTCCAGAAAGATCTGTTTCCAATTTTATAACATGATCAAAATATTCACTGGCCGCATCTTCTTGGTCAGTAATTACTGCTACAGAATTAACTACACATTGAGATTGTTTAATGCTCTTGGCTAATGCAGTGGCCATCTTCAGATACTGCAAGCCCTGCGCCATAATTAGATAACCCTTACTCATAGAAGAACTCCAATCTCTATTGCACCTAAAATCATTAACTCATACTTGTTCATAATATGAATGTCCTGGCCCGAGACATTTAAAACTCGCGGACCTCTATCTGTTTGTGTGCCTATGATAATTTCATTTTCTCTCATATCTACAATCTCATCTCTGTCAATTGTAAATCTAAGTTTACGAGGAATTTTAGCAATATCCATCTTACTTTGGTGTACTGCTATACTCCATAGAAAATCATTTCTAATAGGCCAATTAGAAAATCCATAGATTACACTTTCCCAACCATAATTGTTTTTTGCCTGTTTGCATAGTTTAAAGAAATTTTCAGCCGTAGGAGACTTCTTAAAATAAAACTCTGTAGCCCAATGAAACTTTATTCCGTGCTCTTTTAGATGTTGAAACTCTACATGATCTCTTTCAAATATATCTAAACTGTCGTTTGAAATAAGGATATCTTCATTACTACCCCAAACACAGTTTAGCCTATCGCTCTGCAGAGCAATGTCTATATCTAAAACTAATGTTTCGTCAAATGGAGATAATGCATAAGCATCGGTGCGATCAAAATTTGTAAAAGGCACCATTTCGTCACCAAGACGTCTATATTGGACTTCATTGATTTCATTTATAATAACATGATCAAAATACTTTTTTACTACGATACTCGATTCAATGAGGCGATCGTAGGTGTATTGATCCATAACTACGGCAACAGGTTTCTTTAGCCACTTTTTAACTCGTTGGGCCATCCAACAAGCCAAGACACCATAGTTAACCTGTTCGCTACTATGTGCAAATAATAGGACACCTTGGTTCATAGATTAACCAAACTTTTTACATTTCTCTTTGATCGTAACGCTGTGAATTCGTTACCGTATTCTGTAATAGCCTTTTCCCAAACAAGTTGTGCTTCAAGGATAAAGGCATCCAAGTCTTCTATTTTCACTGGATTGTTATTGATGTCAAGTGCCCATTCACTTCTAACAGCCTTCAGGCCTGCTACAAATTCTGGAGTAACTTTGAATAGGCCACCATTGTGAGCCAAAACAATATTTTCTTGAAATTTTTGTGCGAGTAGCTTACGCTCTTTGGTTAAGGTATATTGGTAATTTGC